>Ga0194047_10000024_pt1 | contig 141321 bp, 156 predicted proteins | sample JunL225m_MetaG_2_FD_160070 | JGI IMG/M metagenome (GOLD analysis project Ga0194047, IMG submission 160070) | Anoxic zone freshwater microbial communities from boreal shield lake in IISD Experimental Lakes Area, Ontario, Canada - Jun2016-L221-5m | ecosystem: Environmental > Aquatic >... | reverse complement strand
CTTATAATGTGTTATTATTATTTATATATTTATATGAGCTTAACGCTCATATGCTTCTTCATATTCGTTTACACTCATATTCGAAGCATTTTTTAAAACCTTTAAAGATGTTAAGTATTATCTAGATTCAATGGTCATACTTTACCCAGGACGGGTAAAGAGAAAAAAGAAACATTATCTGAGTTCTTTATTAGTCATTAGCGTTATAGCATTACTGAGGCGGTCATCCGGTACCCCTAGCCACGTTCTTAATATGACGGTAAATTAATATTATACGCTAACATAATATTAATTCTGAGGATCACTGTCCTCTCTTTTAGCTCGTTAGTTACTCTATTCAAATAGCAAAACCGCGGCATTTTTGCGATCGTCGTCCTGTTAAGGATAGTTGCTAAGTGCTCTGTACATCGCAGAGTCTTCCGTCCCCTACTATTCTGCAGGTTGTCTCTAGGCACCCGATTGCCGGTGCGAGCATAATATGTAAAATGTTGCCTTAAGGTTTTTTCTTTAAAATATGTGAGCCATGTACACGTACAGCAATTTGACCATTGTAATAATCATGTGATTCTAAAACTTTATGAGTAAATTGTTCACGTGCTTCGATATAAGAGCATTCTGCTTTTGATGTGCAATAAAATAAAATTTCGCGTATGAATTTGTCAGTGCCTAAGTTTTTTACATCTTCGTTAAGATGAATATTGGAACCAAAATATTCTTTCCAATCACTATCAACCTTACTTCGTATTTTCTTTTTCTTTTTTGTGCCGTTTTTTAGCTTTATAGTTTTGTAAGTTGTTTTACTAAACTTTGCTAACTTCTTACCAATATATTTTTTGTTGTTGGTTGTATTTGTTATCAAATAGACAAAACCTACACAGTCTTCAGGTAGGTTTTCGACTATTGTTCCTTGATACGACCAAGACAATATTATTTCCAAAATGCAATATGTTGACTAGGACTAAAACTTTGAAAATCCATTCCTACTTTATCAAACATAATTTGTAAACTTTTTTGAGAATGCATACAAACATGACCATTGCGTGGAGCAAGATACCAATAATTTAAACCTTGATCACCGATGATATCATTTACCAGCGTACTAAAAACAATTTGTCCACTTTCTGAATCAATAAATTTAATCATTTGATCTAATGTTTCTAAAGGAGTTGGAGTATGTTCTAATACTTCAAATGCAGTTACAACATCAAATTTTGTTTCTAAATTAAATGTTGGTTCTTTTTGCCACATCGGATCCCATCCTGTTGCTTTGTAACCGTGATTATTAAGTTCTTTACTGAATAAATCGTTTCCAGCACCATAGTCTAAAATATTAATTGATTTATCACCATTTAACATTGGAGAAAACCATGAAAAACAAAATTTAGGACGTTCTCCGTTATAATCTGGATCAACTTTGATATAGTCGTCGTTGTAGATATTTAAAATAAAATCTTCAATTGACCATTGATCAAAATCGGTTGTAAAAATAAAATTACAATTTTCACATTGATGATAATAAACAGGAAATCCTATCCAAGAAAAAACTTTTTTATTTTTTTCTTCTTCGCATGTTTTATTGAAGTCACAAACTCCTAAAATTGATGTTTTTGCATCGCAAATTTTACAACGAAGTCCTAAAAATTTATTTTTCATTTAGTTAACCTTAAGAACCTTTTGCTTCTTTACGTGCGTTTTTTTCTGCAGTAATTTCGGTTCGACGAGCTTTGATTAACTTTCCGATTTCTGCTAAAGCTTTACGAGCACGAGTACCTGCTGCACTGTTGCCGCTTTCAAATTTTGCATCTTCTGTAGTCCATGCTGTTACTGCTTCTTTAATTGCTTGAATTGTTTCACTCATTGTTATTTTCCTTTTTTATTCTGTTAACTAAACCCCATTCAATTCTGCGTTCTTGCATTCTTGCTTGAGATATTTTTTCCATATTTCGTAATGCTATTCGCATTTCTTTATAGATCTTACGTAAATTACCTGTACGTTTTGGACTTTGTCTTGCTAAAAAATCTTCATGTGCAGGATAATATTTGACTAAAGCATCAATAAATTTTTCATGCTCTTCAATATACTTGTTTATCAAATTAGTCATGTGGCCTCTACATATTCTGGATTTGTATCATAACTTGTATAACCATTTTCCTTAACTACACGTAAAACATTGTTTACTCGTCCGATAAGTTCATCTTTATGAGAGATTAAAAATACATTTTTGTTTCTTTCACGTGCCATTTTCTTAAGAACTCCTAATCCTGCTTCGACTCCTGCAGAATCCATTCCTGCATCAATCAACTCATCTACAAACAATAAGTTAATATGTTGATATAAGTTTTCCCAAACATCTCTAAATGCAAAACTTAAACTTAAAATAAGTCTATTACGTTCACCTCTACTTAGGTTATCAAAATCTAAGTCTTGTCCTAATTGCGTTATCTCAACATTTAAGTCATTTTGAAAAATAACTTGATGTGGTAATCCCATTTTATCAATGTAGTAACTTAATCTTTTGTTAAGATAGCTAAGATTTTGATCAATTATCTTTTTACGGATAAAACTATCTTTATTTGTTAAAAGTTTATACAAGAATTCTTGATGATCTTTAATTGTAGTTAATTCATTTATAGTGTCCCATGTAATTTCTTGAATCGCAGTATGCTTAAGTTCTTCAATTTGTTCGTTATATGGGTTAACTTCGTTTGCTTTTGCTTCTAAACTTCGTTCTAAACTTGAAAGATTATTCTTATGTCCTAGTGCTTCTAAATCAGTTTCATAAAAAGTCGTAGGAGGACGTGGTAAAATACCTAAAGTTTCAATGTCTTCACATACTTTTGAAAGATCAGTGCTGACTTTATCGAAATATTTTTGTGCATCTATTACATGACCCGTTGCAGTTTTAGTCATTTCTTGATGTTTTTCATCATGAAGTGATTGTTCACATGCATGGCATGTTTTATTTGATAAACTTTCTAATTCGTTAACATACCGATCTCGTGTCTTTTGTGCTTGGCTAAATGCTGATTCTAATGTTGCTTTTTGTTTATTAAGGTCTTTTAGCTTGTTATTATTGTCATTCCATTGTTTAAGTAACGTATGAGCTTCTAATTCAACTTCAATATCAACAGAATCAATCTGCATTATTGCTTTACCTAAATTTTCAAGCTCTTGTTCTACTTTTGATTCCCAAACAGAACTTTTAATTTTTAAACTATCAATACTTTTTTGAACATTTTCGTTTGCAGCTTTGATACTATCAATTTTAAATGACTCTGATTGTATACTATCTTTAATAGTTTTAACTTGGACCTTTAAATTCTCAGCTTTTTCTGATAATACAGTAATTCCAAGTAACTGTTCAATAACTTCACGTTGATCTGCTGATCTCATTGAAAGGAACGGTTCAGTATATGTGTTTAAAGCAACCAAATGTTTAAACATTGTATGACTCATACCTAATAACTGTTCAATATGCTTTTGTGTTTCTCTTGAATCACCTTGTGCATTATCATCTTTGTCATCAGATGCCTGTTGTTCTTGATCATTGATGAATAACTTAAGAACATTTGGTTTTCTTCCTCGTTCAATACGATAAAATTGACCATTTGCTTGTCCACTAGTAGTTACAAGCATATTTTTTCCGTTTGTTTTATTAATTAAGTTTTCTTTACGGATATTAGTAAGTGCTTGACCATATAATGCATAACTTAAGGCATTAATCATAGTTGTTTTACCAGTTCCGTTTCTTGAACCACTATCATCCCCACCTAAATCTAAATTCTCACCAAGAACTAATGTAAGATGTTCTTTGTTAAAGTCTATTGCTTGTGTTTGATTGCCAATAGACATAAAATTTTTTGCAGTTAAATTATCAATTGAAAAATTCATAGGTTATTATAAAGATCTAGTAAAAGTTTTTTTTCAAATGCATCTGAATCAATACTAATCAATTGTTCTGTTACAATTTGATCAACATTTTTAAAGTTAGTTTCTAAATTATCATCTGCAACACTTTCGATATTATTTTTTTCTTGTATTAAACTCATTTCTCTAATATCATATTCGCCTATAAAGGTTTCTTTAATAAAAGTTGCTTCTTCATAGCTAATATCAATGTCGAGATTAACTTTTAAGTACATTTTTGACTTCATTAGTTCATCTTTTCTATCAATAAGCTCTGACAGTTTAATATTTCTATACTTAGGTGCATCTTCCCACGTTTTAAATTGAGGAACCTCACCCCATTCAAGTAACATCATACCTCTTTCATCATCCCACGTATCTGCAAAATTGTGCGGAAATGCATTTCCTATGTATACGATCTTATCACGTGATTGCCGTTTATGGAAGTGACCGCTGAAAACATAATCCTGATGTTTAAAATGATTAATCTGTAATTCACCATGATCTGGCATTTGCACCATTGCATTCATGTAAAATAATGGTAATTCAAAGTGTCCAAACATATATTTGCTTTTAACTTTGCTAATTTCTTTCCATTCCTCTCCTACTAGCCACGGAACTAATGTTACATTACCTATTGTTGTTACTTTATCAACAATTGTCACACCGGGAATATGTTTTCCAAATGCAGAACTGTGAATATCACGTTTATCTTTGTAAAATAAGTCATGATTTCCAGGAAACCAAAAGAAATTTTCAAATGCGGCACCTAATTTTTCTAAACATCTTAGACTTGTGTCTAAAGTTGTTAAATTAATACTATTTCTATTATGGTGCCAGTCACCTAAAAAGATACAGGCTTCTGCACCTTCTAATTTTGCTTCTGCAATAAACCAATCAACAAAATCTTCACAATCTTGATTATGTGTTGCTGAATTTGATTTTAATCCAAAATGTATGTCGGTGAAGGCAGCAACCTTCTTGAACAAGTTGCTCATTCTTCAACTCCGAAATGTTGTTTAATTATGGTACCGGTTAAAATCAAGAATTGTCTTCTCCATCTTCAACTGCTTCTTCATCACTTTTTGGCATTCTAAACTTTTTGTACATATCTGCTTGGCGAGAAACTTCTTCTGCAAATTCTTGACTATTTTGACGAGTCATCGAAGGAGTTAGCCCAGCAACTTCTAATAAATCATCGCGAATATTTTGCATTTTCTTTTCTAGATTAAGAATTCGTGTAAAACTATTTGTAACTGCGGCAGTATAGTAAGCAAATGGATTTTCTGATTTGCTTTCATCAAACTGAAGGCCAATTTGGCTAAGTTGTAAAATAGCTTGACCTTTCATTTCTTCAAGATAGGTATATCCACGCCAATTACTTCGTTGTGCATATCGTTCTGACAACTTGATAAACATCTTACCAAGATTTTCTGTAATTCTTCCATGATCTTTGCTGAATTTGCCTGTATTGATATCACCTTTCCAGTGACTTTTACCAACACATTCTAAAATATCTTGATCATTAAATTTCCAATGTTGATATGGAGGGAAATTTACTTTTTCGTGAGCATCTGCAACAGTTTTTGTTGTTTTCTTACGACCAGGCGATTCTGGAATATGGTCAAATGTCATTAGTCTAATGACTAACTCAGTTTTATTAATAGTTTCTAGTTCAGGTGTAAGTTCGATCAACTTTGATTTTTTATCACCTGCGAGTCTTGCCACTGCAAACGCTTCGATCCCATACCGTTTTGCACGATTTTTTCTTGCGGCTGCGATTATCTCATCATTAATTTCATTTAATGAGTTTATGATAATATCATGTTGGATATAATCTTTACTTGTATAACTTGAAAATGTTGCTTTACTTTTGTGTATCTCTGCTAACAAATCTTTATTGTTTAGATACTTTTGTCTACGGCCACTCGGCTGTGTTATTATTGTATTGGGCATCTTTGCGCACCCTCCTTTTTAGAATTAAATTATAACATAAGGTTACAATGAAGTCAACCAAAAATATTAAATTAGCATATTATTTAATTGGTTAAATATAGAATAGAGGAATATATTAATGACAATTTTTAATAGTATACAAAATGGATGGAATGACCTTGTTGGTGGTGGTGGTTTTGATCCTAATCTTAGATCAGGAGCTCCGTTGAATGGAACTCCTGCAATTCCCTTTGCAGCACAAGCACAATGGGCAGGAGCAAAAGATCTTCGTGCAAAATTAAGAGTTCCGAATGAGTATATTCCTACAAATTTACCAAGTGCTGGACCTGCAAATATTATTCAAAAAAATGGTGGCATTTTATTTCCTTATACTCCGACAATTGGTGTAGATAATTCAGTAAATTACGCAAATCAAAACCCGATGCATTCAAACTATCCTTTATACTTTTATAAAAATAGTTCAATTGGACAAATTTCAGTAACTGCTAAATTTACAGTCCAGAATGAATTTGAAGGTGCTGTTTTACTTGGAGTAATTCATTTATTAAGAGCATTAACAAAAATGAAGTTTGGTGATGATCCTGATGCTGGAAGTCCGCCGCCTGTTTGTCGATTTGATGCTTATGGGGATTTTATGATGTATAATGTTCCAGTTTCGATTGCAAGTTGGAGACACGAACTTTCTGATGGAGTTGATTATATTTCTGTAGGTCGACCAGGCAGTCCAACTTTATACGGTCACAGTATGGTTCCGACCTTAAGTAATATAACTTTAACATTTAATGTTATGTATAGTCGAAGTGAAATGTTAAAATATAATGTTAAAGATTGGTTAAGTGGCGGATTACAATCTAAAGGTTACTTATAATGTATAATAAACAAAGTCCTTATATAAAAACAAGTATGATTAATGGCTATCTAGATGTTATTAATTTTATAGATATTCCTGGGCAAACTAATGATGTTCAGTTTACAATAACAAGTTTGTACATGCATCGTCCGGATTTATTAGCGTACGACATATATAGAGATAGTCAGTTATGGTGGGTTTTTGCTGTCCGAAATAAAGAAGTTTTAAAAGATCCGATATATGATTTTGTTCCAGGACAAGTTATATTTCTTCCACAACTTAATTCGATAAGACAAGCATTAGGAAACTAAATGGCAATTTTTTCAGCAACTTCTCCAACTAATGAAAATACTTTATTACCATCAGCTGAAAGAAATATTCTTCATAATTATAGATCTTGGACTTATAATTTTTGTATAGGTGCAATAACACCTGAAGCTGTTTCGGATCATAAATTTCTTGAACGTGATATTAATGCATACACTGTTTTAAATTCAGCAGGAAAAGGTACAAAAGGAATTGGCATGAGTGCGCAAGGTTTAAATGCAACTAATGTTAATTTTCAAGATTCACTTAATCTTATTAATGAATTTAATGCAAATAGTCCTGGTAGATTTGATATGTATATTGATAATTTGTCAGTTGATAGCCTTATTACTGCTGGAAGTAATAAAACAGGAGCATCAGTTGCTACAAATATTGGATTTGAAGTTTTTGAACCGTTGAGTATGAATGGGTTTGTCGAAGCACTTCAAGTTGCAGGAAGAGCAGCTGGATATTCTGATTATATGAAAGCAGCTTATGTAATTCGTGTTCAATTTCAAGGTTATCCAGATTCTGCAACAACTGCACAACTACAATCTGAAATAATACCAATGTGTACAAGATATTTTCCAATCACAATTACACAAGTTGAAGTTGATGTTACTGAAGAAGGAACTCGATATAAAATTAATTCGGTTCCTGTTAATCAAATGGCATTTGGTGAACCAAATAAACTTACATCAGATATTAAAGTAGCAGGAAATTCTATTGGTGAAGTTCTTTCAAACTTTTTCCTTGCAATTAACCAAATGGTTTCAGATAGAACTAAACAGCAAACTGATAAATCTGGACAAGATATGTATGAGATATCTTGTCCAAAACTTTCAACAGTTGGTAATCCTCAGAATACAAAGCAAGCAGTTTTAAATCTCACAGGTGCAACATCAAATCAACAGTATGTTAGTGAGATTATTAATGAAAAAATAAATGATGAACTAACATCTGCTAATGTTTTTAAAATGGGAGATCCTTCTCAATTTAAAAATGGATATGTTGCAGCAACTGTTCCTGGTTCAACTTCTACAAATGCAACATCAAATCCGTCGACTGGTAAACTAACACCTAAAACAGCAACAGTTGTTTTTACAGCAGGTGCTCAAATACATGATTGTATCTCGGCAATTGTTCGTGATAGTTCTTATGTAAAAAATTTATTATTACCGGAAAATTTAGATAAAGTTAAAAAAGGTGATGGTTTAGTTACATATTTTACAGTACGAATGGAAACTGATATTCTCGGTGATGATAAAGTAGGTAATAAAAAGTTTCAACGTTACAGATATGTTTTAGAACCTTATCAAATGCATTATTCTCGCATTCCTGGTCAAGAGCAAGGTTCGATTGACATGTCTGAATTAAAGAAAAAAATTAAAAGAGAATACAATTACATTTACACAGGTAAGAACGAAGATGTAATAAAGTTTAATCTTAAATTTGATAATTTATATTTTTCTGCTATTCCGGCAATGCTTGGAAATAGATCGGCAGATGATGCAAAAGCAAAAAGTGCTGCTCCTGATAATGTAGTTGAAGCAAGACAAGAAGGAACAAATATTGATACGTCAAAACAACCGGCAAATTCAAATCCAAATGCTTCAATAAAAGTTGATTCAAGTCAGAATAATTTTACTTCAAAAGCTACAGGTGGACAACCTCAGCAAACTCCTTATGCAAGAATGGCGGTAAATTTACATGATGCAGTATTAAATGGAGTTGATATGATTGGTGGTACACTTGATATTTTAGGTGATCCTTATTATCTTGTTACTGGCGGAATGGGAAATACTGATTTAAATCTAAAAGAACCTATGTTAACAAATGATGGACAAGCACCAACAACACAAGGTGCCTTGTATATTAATATTAATTTTAGAAATCCGATTGATATTAATTCTAAAACAGGATTATTAGATTTTGGAAATCAACCTGTGTCTTTTAGCGGAATATTTCAAGTTTTAACACTTAAAAATAATTTTAAAGATGGTATGTTTACTCAAGCATTGGAAATTATGAGAGTGCCTGGACAAATTTTAGGTTCTGAAAAAGAAGTTTTACCATCAAACATAAAAACTTCACCACTTGCAGGTCAACAAGTTGTTAAAGATACAGCACCAGCAAATATTTTAAGAAATGGAATTCGAGCAAGTGATTTTAGTCTTTCAACTTTATTAAAAAGGGGTTTACCGACATTTAACCTTCCTGGAAGTGTTAGTAATTTTACAAATTCACTTGTTGATGGTGCATCAAGTTTAGCATCAGGGGTTCTAAATCAAGTTAATGGATTAACTGGAGAGATTGGTAACTTATCAAGCCAATTAGGAATCGATCCAGTAAGTGGTTTAAATGCATTAACAAGTGGAATAAGATTATCTGCTTCAGGATTAAGTTCAGTTGGTGATGTTACAAATTTATCAGCTGCAAATATTACAGTTGCTGGAAATTCGATCGGAGATATTACCGCAATTGCAAGTGCTCCGACTAAATTAGCAAGTAATGTTGTAGACGCAGTTTCATCATTACCAACGACAGGGGTTAATTCGTTAGTTCAAAATGTTGATCAATTAGCAAATACTAATGTAAATGGATTAGTTGGTGATGCTAAAAATTCCATTACAGGATTACAAAATACAATCCCTGCTGATATTAATGCAGTTGGTGCAAAATTAGGAATTGATCCTTCGGCAATTGCAGGATTGTCGCCAAATTTATTGAGTAAAATGGTTACTGAATTAGAAGATGTTGCTAAAAATATTCCAAAAAATACAAACCTTACAAGTTTAAAAGAACAAGGTATAAGTTTTGTTAATATTACAAGATCAAAACTTTCAAATTTACCTGCAATTCAGCCAATTGTTAAAGCACCAGCAGCATTGGTTGATTCTGCGTATGAGGAAATTTCTTCAAAATATACAAATGTTAAATCTGTGCTTTCAGGAAAAACAAATTTACCAAATCTAACTGATATTGCAAAAGCGACTAATCCGTTAGGAACAGTTTCTGCAGGATTAAACAGTGCAGTTGGTTTTGCAGAATCAACAATTGGTTCAGTTTCTGCAGCAAACTCATATGTTAATAATACACTTGGATCAGCATTAGGAGTTACTAATAATGTTGGATCGTTAGGACAGAATGCAATTGACGGATTTAGTCCGGCAAGTCTTGGGTTAGGCTCGGTTGAAAGTAATTTAACAAATGTTTCAAATCTTGTTCAAAGTCCTGCACAAGGGGCAAATAATTTAGGAATTTCTGTTTCAAATCAATTTGGTAGTCTTCAATCAAGTCCGTTGGCTAAATTAATACAAACGAGTAATAATCAAGGAATTGTTTAATGGCAACAAATACACGAACAAATGATGTTAGAACAAGTAATGGCCCTTACTTAGCAAAGGTTGTAAATCATCTCGATCCTACCTATATGGGTAATCTTGAAGTAACACTATTAAAAGCTATTCCGGGATTAAGTGAAACACAAAGTTCTAATATTATTGTAAGATACTGTAGTCCATTTTTTGGAACAACAGGTTCAAAATTTGAAGGAAATAATTCTTCAGATTTTAAAGATGTTCAAAAATCTTACGGATTTTGGATGATACCACCTGATATTGGAACTACAGTTATGGTTCTGTTAATTGACGGTGATATTAACCAAGGATATTGGTTTGGATGTGTTCCAAGTGAAAACTTATATCAAAATCAAATGGTTCCAGGTCTTGCAGCAAGTCAATATTCTGCAGTTGGTCCTGGTGATGAAGCAAAGTATGGAACAAAGTTATTACCAGTTGCAGAATTTCATAAAGCTAGTCGTGATATGAAAATTCCAAATCCTGACACTTTTACAAAACCAATTCATCCGTTTGCTGATAGACTTTTACAACAAGGTCTTTTATTAGATACTATTAGAGGAGTAACTTCAAGTTCTGCTAGAAGAGAAGTTCCGAGTATGGTATTTGGTATTTCAACTCCTGGTCCAGTTGATACAAGTGTTAATGCTCCGAGAGCTGCAATTGGATTTAAAGATAGCAGTTCTGTAAGAATACCTGTAAGTCGTCTCGGTGGAACACAGTTTGTAATGGATGATGGTGATAAAGACGGACAAAATGAACTCGTCCGAATTAGAACAAGAACAGGTCATCAGATTCTTTTACATAATAGCAGTGATTTAATTTACATTGCAAATAGTAAAGGAAGTGCGTGGATCGAATTAACATCAAATGGAAAAATTGATGTATATGCTGAGGATAGTATTAGTATCCATACAGAACAAGATTTTAACTTTCGTGCAGACCGAGATATTAATTTAGAAGCAGGACGAAATTTAAATGTTAGTGCCGGCGGCGGCATTGAAGTAAACTGCATTGATAGATTTTATCTCATATGCGATAATGAAGGTAAAATTCAAATTGCAAGTAATCTTCAAGTTTCAGTTGGTTCAGAATTTCGATTAACTTCTGGTGCAGACGCAAATATCAAAAGCGGATCAAATGTGAACATTGAATCAGCATCTGATACAAACTTAAAAGCAGGTGCAAATTGGAAAGCTTCTGCAGGCGGAAGTACAAACATTTTTGCATCTGGAAATCATGTTGAAGGTGCTAGTAAAATTTATATGAATGGCGGAGTTGCCCCGATTGCTGCAAACGGAGCAACTGATGCAGTTTCGCCAGATAGACTTGTAACATTCGATCTTCCAAATAGAACATCTGCCGCTGGATGGGCAAATGGAAATTTTTATAAGATAGGAAGTATAACAAGTATCATGCAACGTGTTCCGACTCATGAACCATGGGATCAACATGAAAATGTTAATCCAGATCAATTTTCTTCATCAAATACAGACGTGCAGGTAAATCAACCCGCGGATAAAAAAGGCAATCCTACCGGTGGTGAAAGTTATGTTCCGACAAACTCAAAACCTATTGCAACTCCGAGCTCAAAATCTTCTGCTGCTAATGAGGCTTATTTGCAAGCAGTATTAATTCAAGGTGGTGTTACTGATCCTATTAAACTTGCTGCATGGATGGCACAATGTAAAGTTGAAAGTGATTTCTTCCGTGCATTACGTGAATATGCAAGTGGAGCAGAATATGAAGGACGTAAAGATCTTGGAAATACAAGTCCAGGTGATGGTGTAAAATATAAAGGTCGTGGATTTATTCAATGTACTGGTAAGGACAATTATAAGAGTATGAGTTCTTATTTTAATGTTGACTTTATTTCTCAACCTCAATTAGTCGAACAGTTAGAATGGGCAGCAAAAAGTGTGCTTTGGTTCTTTAATGTTTATAAAAAGGGTCGTACAGCAACGGTTGATTGGGGTAATTGTTTAGCTGTTACAAAAATTGTTAATGGCGGAACAAATGCGCTTGCAAGACGTCAACAATTTTTTGATGAATATAAAACAAAATTTACAACATCTGGCATACAACCGTCGCCAAATCCAATTTCATCAAGCTAATAAATAGCATACTATGGCATATAAAAATTTAGTTATCACTCCAAATAATGTTAGCAATCAAGCAAATGCACAACAAAGCCAATTTTATAAAGGGTTTAGTACTGCAAATGATTCAAGTTTAACTCATAAAATTTTTGATTTTGATCTTATTCAACAAGATATTATGAATATGTTTCAAACAAGAAAAGGTGAACGAGTAATGAATCCAGAGTTTGGAACAATTATTTGGAGTTTAATTTATGAGCCATTTACTGCGGATATTAAACAATTAATAAGTGAAGACATTACATTTATTCTTAATTACGATCCAAGAGTTACTCCAACACAGATCAACATTGTAGAAGCTGAGTACGGAATGGTTATCGAAGCAACATTATTTTATAAACAGCAAAATGTTAGTAAAGACATGAGTTTTGCGTTTGACAAAGAGCTTGGAATCGTGTCACAGCAATAATCTACCCAGTTTATAATTTTAATAAATATGTTATCCGAGGAAGGCATAACATATATGATACCGTCAACAAAATCAAAATTACTAGTCGCAGAAGATTGGACTAAAATATATCAAAGTTTCCGCAACGCTGATTTTCAAAGTTACGACTTTGATACGTTGCGTCGAACAATGATCACGTATCTACGTGAAACATATCCAGAAGAATTTAACGATTACATCGACTCAAGTGAGTATATTGCGTTAATTGATCTCATTGCATATTTAGGTCAAAATTTAAGTTTTCGAATTGACCTTAATGCCCGTGAAAATTTCTTAGAAACAGCTCAAAGAAAAGATAGTGTTTTACGATTAGCACAACTAATAAGTTATAATCCAAAACGTAATATTCCTGCACATGGGCAATTAAAAATTTCTGCAATTAGTACAACAGAGAGTGTTATTGATGCAAATGGTGTAAATTTAGCAAATCAAGTGATTGGATGGAACGATCCGACTAATACAAATTGGTATCAACAATTTATTAGTATTTTAAATTCTGCTATGCCAGGAACACAATCATTTGGACGTCCAACTGATTCTGCAGTAATTAATGGAATTTCAACAGAACAATATAGAATCAATAGCCAAGGAACAGATCTTCCAATTTATACTTTAAACAAATCTATAAATGGCACTATGATGTCTTTTGAACTTGCTGGAGCAACGTTTTTAGGAAAGACATTCATTTATGAAGAACCTCCAGTTCCGGGTGGCGCATTTAGTTATATTTTTCAAAATGACAATCAAGGAGCAGGATCAGCAAACTCTGGATTTTTTGTACATTTTCGACAAGGTAGTATTGCTTCGTCAAGTTTTAATGTAACAAATCCTGTTCCGAATGAAATTATTGGTATTAATGGAAATGGCATCAACAATACAGACATATGGTTATGGCAATTAAGTTCTGCTGGTACATATGATACACTTTGGACACAAGTTGATGCATTAGTTGGAAATAATGCAATTTATAATAATATTTCTAATAATGTAAGAACATTTTATTCAGTTAGTACTAGATCAAATGATCAAGTTGATTTAAATTTTGCAGATGGTTCTTTTGGTGATTTGCCAAAAGGTAATTTTCAATTATTTTATCGTCAAAGTAATGGGCAAACATATACTATTACACCTGATCAGATGGCAGGTATTAATATTACTATACCGTATGCAAATAAATCAGGTGTAATTCATAAGTTAACTTTAACCTTAAGTCTTCAATATACAGTAACTAATAGTAGTGGTCCAGAATCAATTTCAAGTATTAAAACAAAAGCACCACAATCATATTATCTTCAAAATCGTATGATTACTGCTGAAGATTATAATATTGCTCCATTAACTGCTGGGACTAATATTTTAAAAGTAACAAGTATTAACAGAATTTCGAGTGGAGTTTCAAAATACTTTGAGTTAAGTGATATTAGCGGGAAATATTCAAGCACAGACATTTTTGCAAAAGATGGAATTTTGTATTATGAAAATAAAATTCCGACATTTGAATTTAAGTTTCAATCACGAAATCAAGTATTTGCGGCAATTAAATCACAACTTGAACCGATTGTTTTAGCAAGTACATTTAAAAATTTCTATTTTAAAAACTATCCTCGTCCGACTTTTGATTCTTTAGAATATAGTTGGAAACAAGTTACTAAGAAATCATCAGACCAAACAACCGGATATTTTCAAAACCTATTAAATGTTCCAGTTCAAACAGGTTATTTTAGTAGTAATAATGCTTCATATATTACAGCTGGTGCACTTATAAAATTTATTCCACCGATTGGTAAGAGTTTTAGACGTGGACAACTTGTTAATACAAATCCGTTAGATACTGAACAAGTAAATTATTTGTGGTCAAAAGTAATTCAGGTTGTAGGTGATGGATCAAATCAGTTACGCGGTGTTTTAAATGATGGTACTGGTCCGATAATTTTATCAGGTAAAATTCCAACAGGCTCAATTCCAGAAACAATTATTCCGACATTTGTTAATGTTTTTAGTTATGCATTAGAAACACAAATTGTTAATTTATGTTTAGCAGAAAAGAATTTTGGGTTAGGATTTGATAAAATTACACGTCAATGGTTCATTATTCTTGAAACAAATCTTAATATTATTAATGATTTTAATTTAACATTTCAAGGTGATACATCGAATACACAAAAAGATTCAAGTTGGCTTATTTTATTCCAATGGACCGGTTCGGCATACAAAGTTTCTTATAGACTGATAGAATATATTTTTGAAAGTGAAAAACAAACAGCATTCTTTGTTGATTATTCAAATTTAAACTATGATTACACTACAGATACTTTAATAAAAGATCAAATTTCAGTATTAGGAATAAATTCTATTCCAAATAATAATTCAGTTGGTTTGGCACAAGATTTTCGATGGCACATAAGTAGTTCAATAATTGAAACTGACGGGTATATTGAACCTAAAAAAGTTGTTGTTAGTTTTTATGATGCAAATAATGACGGACAGATTGATAATCCTGATGCATTTGATATAATTGTTTCTCCGTCGACAACAGATGATGGAACATTAACAGGAAATTTAATAAATTTTGTTTATTTTAAAATGTCGAGTGATGGTAATAGATATTCATTAGTAGATACAGATACAATTACGCCTTTATTTGATGAATCTCGGGTTGATTATCAAACAATATCAGAAGGTGATTTATTTTATTTTTACGGTTCTGATGTTATTAAAACATATACTTCAAATGAATTTGTGTTAAACACTAACTATTTTGCAAGACCAGGTCGTTCTAAAATTAAATTTCATTATATGCATAATAGTGGAGAAGAACGTAGAATAGATCCGAGTAAGTCAAATATTATAGATGTTTATGTTTTAACATCGGCATACGATACTGCTTACCGACAATGGCTTCAAACAACAAATAGCGGAGCAGCACCACTTCCGCCTACTAGTCAAAGTCTTGAAAATGATTTTTCTTCTTCATTAGAACCAATTAAATCAATTTCTGATACATTAGTTTATCATCCTGCAAATTATAAAATATTGTTTGGAACACAAGCATCTGCAAATTTACAAGGAACATTTAAAGCTGTTCGTAATCCAGCAAGACCAACAAGTGATAATGATTTAAAAACTAGAATCTTATATTCAATAAATTCATTTTTTAGTTTAGATAAATGGGAGTTTGGTCAATCTTTTAATTTTACAGAATTAGCAACATTTGTTTTAAATCAATTAACACCTGATATTGTAAACTTTATAATTGTTCCTAAGAATCCTAATATTCCATTTGGTAGTTTATTTGAAATATCATGTCAATTAAATGAAATATTAATCAGTGGTGCAACTGCTAATGATATTGAAATTATAGATTCAATAACTTCGTTAGAAATTAATTCTGCAGCATCAATTATTACCAATACAGCGAGCTCATAATAATGGCCAGTAAAGATATCATAAATCCAGTAGATATTAATAATCCTTCAGCAACTCGTAGATCGGCTGATCTTTTACCTACATATCATAGAACAGAAAAAAATACAAAATTTTTAGCAAGTACACTTGATCAATTTATTCAGCAACCGCAAATTAAAAGAATAAACGGATTTGTTGGAAGTAGATTAAGTCCTAATTATAATCCAACAACTGATGAATATATCGAAGATACTACAAAATTAAGAAAAGATTATCAACTTGAACCGTCGTTAGTTCTTAGTGATATTGATAACAATATTAACATGTCCTTAGGTTTTGATGATCTTATTAATCAACTTGCTTTCAATAATGCAAATGTTTCAAATTTAGATAAATTATTTCGTCCTAAATCTTACTCTTTTGATCCACATATTGATTGGGATAAATTTGTTAATTTCCGTCAATATTATTGGATGCCAACTGGTCCGGATGCAATTGAGATTTTAGGAAAACAAAAAGATGCTATCAGCACATACACAGTAACTGATTCTGAAAATGGTGAAAGTTTAATTTTTTCACCAGACGGAGCAACAACAAATCCTTTATTAACTTTATATAGAGGATTAACCTATGTTTTTGATGTTAATAGTGTATATCCTTTTTATATTAAAACTGCATATGTTTCAGGGATTGACAATTTATTTGAAGGAACAATAAACAACGGAGTTAGTACCGGGCAAGTAATTATTAAAATTGATGATTATACTCCAACCTCTTTATTTTACTATGCAGAAGGCAATCCGACCGCAGTTGGCAGATTTGCAATTAAATCTCTTTCAGAAAATACTGTACTTGATGTTGAAGTTGATATTATCGGAAAACAAACTTACCAATCAAACAACGGCGTTTCTTTTTCAAATGGAATGAAAGTTCGTTTTTCAGGAAATATTTTACCTGAAACTTATCTTAACAAAGATTGGATTGTTGAAGGAGTTGGAACATCGATCACATTAGTTGACTATTCAAAATTACAACCGATCGGTGTCGAAACAACAAATCTTGATGTTAATTTTGATGCTCAACCTTTTGATGAGTACCCGTTTGACGATTTTAGTTTTGTTCCAATGACTCCTGATTATATTACAATTAATCGTGCTTCATTAGATAGAAATCCTTGGTCAAAATATAATCGGTGGGTTCATTCTGATGTTATTTCTGCAACTGCAAAAGCAAACGGTGTTCCTGTTGTATTTCCTGCAGATAAAAGAGCGCAACGTCCGATTATTGAATTTATTGCAGGTCTTCAACTATATAAATTTGGTAATATAGGTAAAGATGATATTAATTTAATCGATACAACAACTACTGATGCATTTAAACAAGTTGAAAACTCACCTGGATATTTTATCGATGGTGTTGAAATAGAACCGGGATATCGAGTTATTTTTAATGCTGATAAAGATTCATTAGTGCGTGGAAAAGTATATGAAGTAAAAGTTTCGATTGTTAATAATAAACAAAGAATTAATTTAGAAGAAGTATTTGATTCAGAACCAAAATTGTTTGAAGCAGTATCAGTTAAACAAGGAACTGAATTTGCAGGAACTAGTTGGTGGTTTGATGGAACAACTTGGATTTTTTCTCAACAAAAAACAGGATTAAATCAAGCACCATTATGGGAATTATACGATAGTAGTGGAAATAAATTTTCTGATACGGCAATATATGATAGTTCATTTGCAGGAACTAAAATGTTCGGGTATGAACTTGGCACAGTTTATGACTCTGTTTTAGGATTTAATTTAGCATATAAAAATGTTGCAAATGTTGGTGAATATCTATTTAAGAATTTCTATATGATAGATTCTTTTACAAATTTTGTAAACAATACTACCGAAGTAAGAAATGTTTCAAACGGGTTTTTAAAAATAAATTCGTTAACAGGAGAAACTTTTAAAACAGTTTGGACTAAAACAGTTGACAAAGCAATTCCGATATTACAATATCAAGTTCTTACTGAAGATTTAACATTTATTGAAATTAATTCAATTAACGAACCTGGATATGTTTCAGATTTAACAGTTGAAGTTTTTATTAATGATGTTAAACAAATTCATAATGTTGATTACATTAAAACAAACAATGTTAACCGTTCTTTTATTGTTTCAACAACAACTTTTTCAAAAAATGATAAGGTTCTTTTAAAATTATACACTAATAACACACCAAATGCAAATGGATTTTATGAACCACCGACTAATTTAACCAACAATCCACTCAATGGATCAATTGAAGAATTTACATTTACTGAAATTAGTGATCATGTAAAAACAATGGTTGATTCTATTCAAACATTTAATGGAGTTTTTCCTGGGTTAAGTAATCTAAGAGATATTTCAGATGTAAGTTCTTTTGGTTCAAGATTAGTAAGTCATTGCAATCCGATAAGTTTTGCTCATTATTTCTTAGGTGGAGAAGTTTCAGATAATCTTATTTCAAGTATACGAAAGGTTGCAATTGATTATAATCAATTTAAATCAAATTTATTAAGAAACATAACAAATTTAAAAGGAAACTTTACACCAGCTCAATCATTAGATATTGCATTAATATCGATGAATTCTACAAAAGATGATTTTACAAGCTATAAAAATTCAGATATGTTGGCTTTTGGAAACAATTGCACAACTAAAATTTTTACAGTTAATGATATTAAAAGTGTTCGTTATAATATTTCAACAATATTTGATGATACAATTTTAAGTCAACGATCAGTTTTAGTTTATAAAAATGATATTTTATTAACAAAAGGATATGATTATATCGTTGAAAAATATGATCCTAGCATTAGAATTATAAGTTCTTTAACAAAAGGTGATATAATCACAATTTTGGATTTTTCAAATACAGATGGAAGTTTTGTTCCGCCTACACCGACTAAACTTGGTCTTTTTCCAAAATTTAAACCTCAGATTTATTTAGATGATACGTTTGTTGGTGAACCACGTGAAGTTCTTCAAGGGCATGACGGAAGTATAACATTAACATATGGTGATTACCGAGATGCTATTTTATTAGAATATGAAACTCGAATTTATAACAATATTAAAACAGAATATAATTCAGAGTTGTTAGATATTTTAACAATTATGCCAAGTGCATTTAGAACTGATAATTTTTCTCAGATAGAAATTACAAATCTTCTGTCTGCTGATTTTCTAAAATGGGCAGGATATTTTGGGGTTGATTATATTTCTAATTCGATATTTGACGAATTAGATTCATTTACATTCAATTATACAGGAAGCATCGACACGCTTTCAAAAAATCCATTAACGGGTTATTGGAGAAGTGTTTATAAGTATTTTTATGATACTGATCGTCCTCATTCACATCCGTGGGAAATGCTTGGGTTAAGTGAAGAACCTAGCTGGTGGAAAACTACGTATGGTGAAGCACCATATACAAGTGGTAATCTTGTAATGTGGAATGATCTTGAAAAAGGTCTAAACGCAAATACAGGTATTATTAATCCTATGTTTGCTCGACCTGGTTTAAGTAATATAATTCCTGTAAACGAATATGGAGAATTAATAAGTCCAGTTGATTTAAAGTTAGCAACTACACCGATTATTAATGTTGATGATCCAGATCGTATTATTCTGTTAAGAAGTGAACAAATTTCTTCAAATTGGAAAGTTGGTGATCAAGCACCTGCAGAAACTGCATGGCGTCGAAGCAGTTGGTGGCCATTTACTTGTCAGTTACTATTAGCACTAACATCTCCTGCATCATATTCTGCATTAATGTTTGATCCAAGTCGACTTGAAAAAAATATATCAGGTGAATATAGATACCAAGGATCTTTTTTAAATCCTTCAAAAGTTGTTTTGTTTAATAACACATTAGATGACGGAACTCGGGTTCTAGCATCAGGTTATAGTGTTATGCTTATTGAAACAGGTACTGCTAAAAATTCAAATTATATAACAGAACTTAAACATGATCTTGCAAATTTAGATTATAGATTAATGGTTAAACTTGGGTCATTTGTAAGTAAAGATAAATTATCTGTTGTTATTGATGCAGTTGATCCGTCAAGTCCTTATCCCGGGTCGTTAATTCCTGCAGAAGATTATCAAATTTTTTACAATAAAAGTAATCCTATTCAAAGTTTAGGAATTTCTGGATTTATTATTCAAAAAACTAAAATAGGATGGACTGTTAGAGGATATGATAGATACTGTCCATACTTTACAATTTTTAAACCGTTTGAAGGTAACTCGACTCAAATCGAAAGAGTCGGCGGAGAAAGTGAAACATATGTTCTGTGGGATTCAAATACAACCTATAATGAAAATGAAATTGTTTTTTATGTTGACAGATATTATAGAGTAAAACAAAAACATAATAGTGGAACAATTTTTACATCTTCTTATTATCAAGGACTTCCTTCTTTACCAACAAAAGGTGGAATAGGAGTATTGCGTAGAACTTCATTTGAAACTGTTGAAACTATAGTTCCTTATGGTAAAGAATATCAAACTCACCAAGAAGTGTATGATTTAATATTAGGTTATGGAAAATGGTTAGAAACAAAAGGATTTGTATTTGATGAATACAATTCAACATTAGATCAAATTTTAAATTATAATTTTTCTTCAAAAGAATTTTTATATTGGACAACACAAAATTGGGCCGAAGATGCAGTTATTACAATAAGTCCATTTGCTAATAAATTAACTTTCCGTTCTAATATCGGTATTGTTGATAGTATTGTTAATAATTTTTATGAATATAGTTTATTAAAAGCAGACGGGTTTCCTTTTTCAAAACATAATTTTTCAATTGTTCGATTAGATGGTGAATTTTCAATTTCGACAATTAATACACAAGAAGGAATTTTCTTTGCAAAAATTAATGTTACACAAAAAGAACATGCAATTGTTTTTAAAAACTTTACATTGTTCAATGATGTTATATATGATAAAGAAACAGGATATCGTCAACGTAGAGTTAAATTAAAAGGATTTGTTACAGATAATTGGAATGGTGATTTTTTTAGTCCAGGTTTTGTTTTTGATCAAGCTAAAATTAGTGATTGGAAAAAATTTGTTGATTACAGTATCAGTGATGTTGTTCGTTTTTCAGGAAATTATTATTCTGCAAATAAGTCAATTTCTGGTTCAGAAGCATTTGATATTACTCAATGGACATTTTTAGATAAAAAACCTGTTTCACAACTTTTACCAAATTTTGATTATAAGATAAATCAGTTTGAAGATTTTTATTCGTTAGACATTGATAACTTTGATATTGCTCAACAATCAATGGCTCAACATTTAACTGGATATACTCCTCGTCCATATTTAAACTATATTATTGGTGATTCGATTGCACAATATAAATTTTATCAAGGTTTTATACGTGAAAAAGGTACCAAACAATCTTTAACAAATTTAGGTAAAGCAAGTCTTAACAGATATCGTAGTAGTCTTAATTTTAATGAAGAATGGGCATTCCGTATCGGTTATTATGGTGGATATAATACATTTCAAGAAATAGAAATAAATTTAGAATCGTCAAAATTTTTAGAAAACCCACAAATTGTTGAGTTTGTTCAAGAAAAACCTGTTAACTCAGAAACAATGATTTATTATAAAGATCAATCTGATTTTATTCTTACTTCTGAAGATTTTAATATTTCATCAATTTTTCAAACAACTGTATATGATGATACTATCTTTAAAGTGCCTGTTGCAGGTTATGTTAGATTTGATGATATTACAGCTACTGCTTATAATAAGAATAGTGTATTAGATATTGCAAATAATTCAAGTCTTAAAATTGGAAATACAATTTGGTTAGGATTTTTAGAAAATGGCGAATGGGATGTTCTTCGAGTTACAGATATTCCTACATTTATTAGCGCAGTTTCTATTAATATTCCAGGTCAATCAATTTTACTTACAACATATTATGCTCATCAATTGTTACCTAATGAATTAATTAGTGTTACAAATATAGCAACAGAGATTAATCAATGTTATGTTGTTCAAGAAGTAATAAATGATAATCAATTTGTAGTATTATCAACAATAACTTCGTTGCCATCATTAGATAATCCTGTATTAGGATTAGTTTCTGTTTTTAAATCGTCACGTATTAAAACAACTGATGAAATTGATAACATTCCATTTATTGATCGATGGAATTTTGGAGAAAATATTTGGGTTGATGATAACGGCACAGGAAATTGGGAAGTTTATAAAAAAACAAATAATTATATAGGAACAGCATATTCTTCTGAAGTGTCTTCAATTACTGCTCAACATTTTGGAACTTCAATTGCAAGTCATGCAAGTTCTAATATTACAATTATATCTGCTCCGGATTATATTCCATTAACATCAAATAGTTATGGTCGAGTATATGTTATGGTTACTGATAGTTTTGGTAATCTTCAAATGTATGATAATTTTACAATTAATGATGTATATGCTAGTTATTATGCAGAAGTACCGGGGTACGAAACAACAAAATATGGACAAAGTCTTGCATTTGACCCAAATTTTGGATTAATCATTGCAGGAGCACCGTTTACTTCACGTGTAAAAGCATTAATTCCTAATACAAATAAAGTTAATCCAGCAGGTGAAAGTTCTGCATTTATTAAAACAGGAGTTGTTAAACTTTCTTTAATTAATAAAAGTACTTTTCATTTATTAGATGCTTCTGTTGTAATAACACTACCAACTCTTAGTTCAAATGTAAATTTTGGATGGAGTATTGCATATTCAACATCGACTAATAAATTAATTGTTGGAGCTCCAGCAATTGAAACTTCATCACCTGGTAAAGTATATGTGTTTACAGTTGGCGTTACTTCATCTGCTATTACTGTAACACAAGATTTTCTTTTATCTCATCCACAAGACTTGTCAGATAAGTTTGGATATGATATTGCAGGTAATAATTCCTTATCAAGAATTGCTGTTTCTGCTCCAGGTTATACTTCAGCAGAATTAACTTCAATAGGTGCAGTTTACATATATAATAATCTTCAAACTTCACCGACAATTATTACCGGCAATGATCTATCAATTCCGATGGGAATTGGTGATATTTTCGGAACAAAAGTTAAGATGTCACAGGATGGGCAATTTTTAATTGTTGCAAGTCCGATAGCATTTGATCCCGGGCTTGGAGTTAAAACAGGTGTTGTTGATACATTTGTTTGGAACGGAACAAAATTTAATCATAATCAACGTATTAGTTTACCGTTATCATCAATTACATCAACTACAACATTTGCTTATGATATTTCTTTAAATGATTCAGCTGATACTCTTGTTATAACATCAATTGGCGGAGCAAAATCAAAACGTCCGACTTTTGACAATTATACTGAAAGATTTTCAACGTCAACAATAACAACATTAGGATTTGAATCAAATTATGTTAATAATTCTGAGTCAATTGCACGTAAACTTACAACAACATTTGATAGTGGAAGTACTAGATTTTCCTCAAAATATACGAATGCTGGTTCTGCGCATGTTTATAACCGCCTTGGAACAAATTCAACAAAATGGATTTATGCTCAAGAATTAACAAGTGATAAAATAACATCAAATACAATGTTTGGAACAAGTGTTCTTACATTAGATGATAAAATTTATGTCGGAGCTCCGTCACAAATTGATAACGGAGTTAATTTTGGAATTGGTCAAATTTTTGAATTTAATAAAATTAATAAATTAATTAATTCTTGGGCAGTTCATCGATCTCAAATTCCGTTAGTTGATATTTCACCAATTAAACGTGCAATAACAATTGATTCAAATTCAGAACAAATTAAAGATTATATCGATGTTATTGATCCTATTAAAGGGAATATATTAGGAACAGCGGCTGAAGAATTACGATACATCACACATTACGATCCGGCAATTTATAGTTTAGGCATTACTGGAGTTAATATTGATCCAAATACAAATTGGATTGATGAACATGTTGGAGAACTTTGGTGGGATTTATCAACGGTTAAATTTGTTTGGTCAGAACAAGGTGAACTTGAATATCGAAAAAATAATTGGAATAATCTCTTTCCAGGAAGTAGTATTGATGTGTATGAATGGGTTCGTACTGAATATCTTCCTTCAGAATGGAGTCAATTAGCAGATACAGCAGATGGGCTTACGCAAGGAATAAGCGGTCAACCTAAATTTTATGATAACAACATAATTTCAGTTAAACAAGTTTATAATAATGTTTCAAATTCATTTTCAAACGTGTATTATTATTGGGTTAAAAATAAAACCACAGTTCCTGCTAACGTAAGAAATCGTAAAAAACCTGCATATGAAGTTGCTCAACAAATTGCAGATCCTAAAAGCACAGGTGCTAAGTTTTTAGTTGTTATTAGCCCTTCGGCATTTATACTTGCAAATACAAAACCATTAATTACGTCTGAACAAATTAATTTAAACATCTCGTTTGATACAATAACTGATTCAGCTAATAGACATACTGAGTGGTTATTATTACAAGAAAATGATCCAAATAGTAAACCAAATTGGTTATTAGAGAAAAAATTAATTGATAGTTTATTAGGACATGATAGTCTTGGTAATGCGGTACCTGATCCTTCGTTACCAAATAAATTAAAATATGGAATTGAAGTCAGACCTCGTCAAAGTTTATTTGTTGATCGTAAAGAAGCATTACGTAATATTATTGAATTTACAAACTTCGTTTTAGCTAATGAAATAGTAACAGGAAAAGTTAATTTTTCAAATCTTAATGAAATTGAATCAATTCCGGCAAGTGATTCGTATGATACAATTGTTGAAGATATTTACAATTTTGAATTAATATCAACAAACTCATTAGTAACTGCATATATCGAAGCAGAAATTGATTCAAACGGAACTATTGTTAATGTTAGAACAACTGGAAATTCTAATAATACTTTGTTAAATCAAGGATTTGGGTATAAAACTTCTCCAACAATTACAATTTTAGGTAACGGAACGGGAGCAGAATTATATGCAAACATTGATATGTTTGGAAGAATTACATCTGTTGATATTATTAATGGTGGAAAAAATTATGATTCAACTACTGAATTAGTTGTTCGACCATATACTGTTGTAGTTCAAACAGATGTTAATTCTGGAGGAAAATGGGCAGTTTATGAATGGAATTCTTCTGAGTCTAAATGGATCAAACCACGTACTCAATCGTATAATACTCCGTTGTATTGGAAATATGTTGATTGGAAAGCAAAAGACTTTGATCCTTTTCAGAATATTGTTTCTTCAGTTGCAGAACCTTATGCATTACAAGTTCTTCAAACAATTGAAGAAGGCAGTTATGTTAAAGTCCAAAATGGTGGAGATGGTCGTTATTTAATTTTACGTAAAACAAACGGAAGTCAAGGATCATTTGATCCTTATTGGGATATTGTATATTCTGAAAATGGAACCATTTATTTCTTAGATTCTTTATGGAATTCTTCTGCGTCATTATTTGGATGGGATCAAAATTTTGGATGGGATCAAAGTCAATTTGATCAATCACCAGATACAGAAATTTCATTTATTTTAAATGCAATAAAAAATGACATTTTTATAAATGAATGTAAAATATATTGGAATCAACTATTTTTTAAAGCAGTTCGTTATGCAATGAGCGAACAGAAATTTTTAGACTGGGCATTTAAAACAACATTTATTAGTGTTGTTAATCAAGCCGGTAGCTTAGATCAAGTTTCAACATTTAATCTTCAAAATGTTTCTTATTTTGAAGATTTCTTAAAAGAAGCTAAACCGTATCATACTAAAATTAGAAAATTTACAGAACAATATACAACAACTGAACTTACAAATACATTTAATACTGATTTTGATATGCCATTGTATTATAATGAAGCAACTGCAAAATTTGAAAAAGTTGAATTTGAAAATAACATGTTGTTACAATATCCATGGAAAGCATGGTTTAATAATTTTACATATCAAGTTGAAACTATTTCTCTTGCAACAGGCGGAAGCGGATACACTTCAACTCCTGATATTACTATTGTTCCTGCATATGGTGATACTGGATTTGGAGCAACAGCAGTTGCTTTTATTAGTCTAGGAAAAGTTAGTCAAATAATTGTTACGAATCCAGGTCAAGGATATACAGCAACACCAACTGTAATTATTAATGGTGGAGGAAGTACAAGTTTAATTTCAGCAAGAGCATATGCTCAACTTGGAAACTGCCCTGTGAGATCTAATTATATTAGATTAAAATTTGATAGAATTACTAAACAGCGTGAAATTGGAACACAATATGTTACACAGAGTTTTATAAGTGATGGAATAGATACTTCTTATAAATTAGATTGGCCTCCTATTACTAAAAAAGAATTAATAACATTTACAAAAAATGGTATTCTTCAATTGATTGATTCTTTTACTATTGTGTTTTCAACTGAATTATACAATCCTCAACCAAATACTGAATATTCAAAACTATTTGCATCGTTAAAGTTATCTTTTATTCCAGATGCAGGTGATATACTTGAAATTACCTATCCTAAAAATTTAGATTTATATAATGCTGCAAGTCGAATCGAAGATTATTATAACCCTTCATATGGAATGCCAGGTAAAGATCTTGCTCAATTAATGACTGGTATCGAATATTCTGGATTACAGGTAACTGGATTACCTTTTGATTCATCAGGTGGGTGGAATGCAAACAACATTCCGTGGTCAACAACTCCTTGGGATAATTTTGGATTTGAAGAAGGATACACTTCTTATAAAACAACGTCTACATCAACACAGACATTTATAGTTCCGACGATTATTTCTTCTGGAACAGAAGTAAATGTTTATTTAAAAAGTAATTTAGATTCTAGTGCAAGTGGAAAACGTATTGATGGAGTAAATTCGACTTCTATAGTTAAAACATTAATTGGATTAGGAACTGGTGCTATTTCTACAGTAACAATGATTGTTCCTGGATCGGGTTATGTTGCAGAATATACAACTGTTTTTGTTTCTGCTCCAAATACGCTTAACGGAATTAATGCAACAGTTACTGCAACAATAACAAATGGATTGGTTGATATTCAAATTGTAAATCCAGGAAGTGGATATACTGAAGCTCCGGTTATAACAATTCTAGAATCAATAAACCCAAATCATACTTCAAGTTCTGTAACTACTCGTGCGTATGCAAGAGCAACATTAAAATCAGAATTTACTGAAATTAATTCAAACATCACAACATCAACAATTACAATTCCAAAGGTTGCATTCACAACATCTTCGACACAGGTAGTATTAAGATATTCAACAAGTGACGGTACTGTTGTTCCATCTGATCAAGATAGTTTAGATGCAATTGTTAACGGTGGAAATTTAGAGAATACTACCGCGTTAGGTCTTTCACCAAGTGAAATTATTTTAGATGGTGGATCGTCTTCAACAAGACATATTACCGGAATGAATGATGATGGATTTTTAAATTCAATTAACAGTTTTGCTCCTGAAGAATGCGTTCCTGGACAAATACAAGAAGCATTTGGAATTAGTGTATATTCACAACCTGTAAGTTCTTCTCCGTTGATTATTAATAAAAAATATTATCTAGATGGAACAATAAGAACATTTGATCTTGGAATTTGTCCATCAACTGAAAAATCTGTATCTGTATTATTAAATGATCAGATTGTTACTTCAAACAATTATACAATTAACTATCAAAATAACACACTTACTTTTAATTCAGTTACACCAATAACTGGCTGGCTAAGTATTACATCTATGCAAATAGGAACGGTTAAATTGTTAGATTCATTAACTTCGATTTCGTCGTTATCTGAAACTGTTTTTACTTCGTTTGTTAGATATAGTGAAGTTGGTAGTATTTTTGTTTCAGTTAATGGAGTTAGTATAAGCCCTCCGGAATATTCATTTACAAATTATCGTGGTTCTGCAAGAATAACAGTTAAAAGATCAGGCACAATACAAGTATATTTGTTTTTAGAAACAACAAAATCTTTTAGTGAAATTACTGATCAAATTATTACAGTTCCGTCAAGTAATAGGTCAATTTTTACTTTAAATCCAATTCCAGGAAATGCAAAACCGTTACATAATCAAGTTTTTGTAACAAAAAATGGAAAAAGATTGAAACCTCCTGTTTTAACTTATTACGAAGTTGAGAATGAGCAAACAACATTTGATATTTGTAAGTCGATTGATTTTAAATTAGGAAGAATTGATCAATCTCAAATTGAAGTTTATATCAATGGTATCGAAGTTGCTGCATTACGAGAATGGAATTTAAATGAACAAACAAATCAAATTGAATTTTTTCCTGGAGTGTTGTCAATTAGTGACAGTATTGCAGTTGTAGTTAAAGAAGGGCAAGAGTATTTGATTCAAGATAACCAATTAAATTTAACAACTCCTGCTTCAACTGGAACTTCAATTGTAGTTACAACATTTACAAATCACGATCCTGATTTTATTAGAACAGAAAGATTTAATGTAAGTGAAAGTAGCCAATATGTTATGCAACGTTCGTGTATTGATGCATCTTATGTCTGGGTTACATATAACGGAAGTCCGTTAACAGTAAATTTAGATTATTCAATTGGACCTGATAACAGAACCGTTACGATAAGAAATGGTTTTTATCAAAATTCTCAAGATTATGTTTTAATCACAAGTTTTGCAGATCGAGAATCAACAGTTGCTTACAGATTATTTCGTGATATTTTAGGAAGAACCCATTATAAGAGATTAAGTCAATCAAACTCAACGGTATTGGTTCGAAATTTTTCTTTAAATGATCAAACAATAGAAGTTGAAGATGCAAGTGTTTTAACTGAACCAGATCCTAGTCATAATCGTCCAGGAATTGTGTTGATTCAAAAAGAACGGATTGAATTTTTTATTAAACAAGGAAATACTCTTAGCCAATTACGTAGAAGTACATTAGGAACAGCACCTGCTGAAATTTATTATGCAGGTTACGAAGTTATTGATCAAGGAACAGATCAGACAATTTTGTCAACTGAAGAAACACAAAAATATACAACTTCAACTTCGGTTTTAACGCCTTCGTATTTGTTAACAGGTATAACTTTTACCTCAGATGCAAATTTTACTGATCAGGTAGAAGTAAGATACCAAGGAAAATTATTATTAAAACCAGGGTTATTAACTGTTAAACATGATTTAGAAATTGCCTATGATTCAACATCTACAGCTGATATTAGTGTTCCTTCTGATTTTAATATTTCTTCAACAGGAATTTTAACACTTAATACCGCATCAGTTACAATCATCGAAGGTGCAAAACTTGAAGTTATTAAACGATTTGCAAGTTCGTGGTATGATTCAAATAGTACTTTGGCTAAAAATACTACTCCGCAAGCAAAATTTATTGCTAAAGCATTGGCTAAGTTACCAAAAAATTAGATGTAAACAAACAAGTTAACAAGCGAATAAATAACAATATGGAAGAACCAACAGATAATATTATGACTATAAATCAAAATTCACAAACTAACGAACACGGAAATCTTCATATTCAAGGTCACATCAGGATTTTTGACCCTGAAACTCAAGAGATCTTCATTGACAAACGAAATGCAATTCATTATGAAAACTTTAGTATTGGACTAGCTCAAGCTATGAGCAATCAAGGAAAAGGTTTCATAAGTGAAATGGCATTTGGAAATGGTGGGAGTCGAATTGATCCTACTGGAATTATTACCTATCTTACACCAAATTCTGTAGGGTTAAATGCAAGTTTGTACAATCAAACTTATATTAAAAATATCGATGCATTTAATGAAACAAACTTAGATCCTTCAAGAAATTTTATGGAAGTTAGACATATTACAGGAACAGCATACTCTGATATTCTTGTAAGTTGCTTGCTCGACTTTGGTGAACCGTCAGGACAAGAAGCATTTGATACAAGTACTTTAAAATCAGATTTTGTATTTGACGAAATTGGGCTTAAAGGTTATAGTTTAGAAGGTTCAGGAACAGGGATGTTGTTAACACATGTTATTTTTCATCCAGTTCAAAAATCATTAAACAGACTATTACAAATTGATTATACAGTTAGAATTCAAAGTCTAACAAGTGGGACATAATAAATGAGTTATTCTATTTTTTATTCAGATCCGGCAAAATATAGTTATCCTATTGTAGTACAAGATGAAGTTCAATACAACGGTGTCGGAACTGGTGGTCTTACACTTGTTGGAAGAAATTTTCCAACATACGGTCAATCAATTGCAGAAAATTTTATTCATTTGTTAGAAAATTCTTCAAATACATTTCCTCCGGTTAATCCAATTGAAGGACAACTATGGTTTGATAGTGGTACCAAAAAGTTACGAATTAATGACGGTGCTGCAAGTAATGCAAATTGGAAACCAATTAATGGTTTATTTCAACAAGAAACTGAACCAACAAATGTTAGTGCAGGCGATATCTGGGTTGATACCTATAACTATATAGTTAAATTTTATACCGGCAGTATTTGGAAACCAATCGGTGATCAAAGTTTCGGATCAGTTGAATCAGGAGCAGTACCATTAATAGTTGAAGATGTTACAAGTCAACCACATTACATTATTAAAAATATTGTTGGAGGTAACGTTGTTTCGGTTATCGCATCAGAAGCGTTCATTGCAAAAAATGTTATTGATGGATTTTCAGGGTCAACAACACTTCAATTTGGTGTTAATCTTGCTGAAGGTGCAATTTTTAATGGAACATCATACTCGTCAAATAATTTAAAACAAAATGGAATTTCTGTTAACGGGAATTCATTTTTAAGAAAAGATCTTAATCAAACATTGTATGGTCAATTTACAATTGCAACGGATGGAAATGCTTTAAGAATAGGAACAGATCCAACTTTTATTATCGAACGTAATAATTCAGTTGCAAATTTTGTCAATTCTTATAATAGTTATGGTTCGTTTGCATTTAATATTAAAAATAACAATGCTGGCAATATTAAAATTGTTGAAATTGGTGGGAATCCTACACAGGTTAAAATTAATTCACAAACAACTGCTTCTTCTACCAGTACTGGAGCATTAGTAGTCGGTGGCGGAGTAGGAATTGGTGGTGATTTAATTATTGGTGGAAATTTACTATTAACAAATACTGTAAATACAGTAACTGTTGCAAATATTATTGTTTCGAATTCTGCAACAATTAGTAATTCAGTTAGTATTGGCGGAAATTTAAATCTTAGAAATGAATTGTATATTAATGCAAATAAAAGAATTTGGATAAATGGGTTATCTGGAGTATCTGGACAAGTTCTTATTACAGACGGAACCGGAGTTCGATGGGCTGCATTAGCAGGAACAACTCAACCATTTTTTATAAACAATTCAACAACTTCGATAAACACAACAACTGGTGCATTAACAGTTAGTGGCGGAGTAGGAATTGGTGGAAATTTATATGTTGATAATGATCTTGTTGTAGTATCAGCAACGTCTGCTACAAATGTTGTTACTAAAATAAGAACTAATAACAATGTTCCGTTTGATACAGTAGTAAGCTTTGACAATTTACAGGCAAGAGTAACAACTGGAGGAATTGTTCAGATCAATTCGGTTTCTGGAATACTTGATGTTGCTTTTTCAGCACTTGTTTTATATAATCCAACGCCTGCCGGAGTAGTTAATCGGTTTTCTAGCCTATCAACGTGGACACCTGTGTCAAATACACAATTAACAGCGATTGGGAGTTCGATGGTTGTTCATATTCAAAATATAACAGAAGAAAAAATATACAGATTAACATGTTTGCGTACTAGCAGCCCAAATTCAGCTTCTTTAATAGTTGAAAGATTGATCTAAAGAGAAAATAAATGGCATATACATTAAAACTAACAAATGGTAAGATATTATTAACACTTCCTGATCAAACATCGGATAGTGTTTCTACAAGTTTAACTTTAATTGGCAAAAACGTAAATGCCTATGGAACTGATATTAATCAAAACTATATCAGAATTTTAGAAAATTTTGCTAATTCGACAGAACCAGTTGCACCTCTTCAAGGACAACTTTGGTTTGATACAGTTACTCAAAAAATTAAAGTATATACGGTAAACAATGAATTTAAACAAGTTGGTTCTCCAATTATTAGTGCAACAAAACCAAATACATTAACAGTCGGCGATTTATGGTATGATACAACAACTTCACAATTAAAGTTTCAAAAAGATCCAAGCACAATTGTTGTAATTGGTCCTGAATATACTTCTTCATCAGGAAAGTCAGGATGGATTCAAGAAATTTGGCAGACTAATACTGGAAATACTTCATCTGTTTTAAGTCTTTATTCGAATAATAACATCATTGGGGTAGCAAGTAATGTTACATTTTCTGTTGCACCTTCTGATCCAAATTATATAAATTTTAAAAGTATTAAACTTGGATATAATGCACGTTATGATTCAACTTTAAAAACTAAATTTATCGGAACTGCAACAAGTGCTGAATCACTAACTGATAGTTTAGGCCGTATAATCACTCCTGAACAAGTTATTATTGATAATAAACAAATCGATTTTTCTAATTCTGTTAGAGTTTTTAATAATTTTTCTATTGGGACGCATCCGTCATCAAATGTTTATGTTGAAAACTTTAAATTCTCAGTTGTAAACAATGTTGCTGTTTTGAAAATTGCTAAACAAGAACAACCATTTCAATTACAAATGAATTCGTTTGCAACATCTGACCCTGCACTTCACCTTGATTCAGTTAATGGTAGGGTTGGAGTTTTTACAACTACTCCTAAAAGTGAGTTTTCAGTTAAAGGTGATGTTACAATTGATGGAAATTTATTTGTTTTAGGAGCAACTTCTAATGTTGAATCTCAAGATTTACTAATTCTTGATAACACAATAACATTAGCGTATTCAGCGACAAATGTATCAAATAATATTAAATCAACTGGAGGCGGAATCATCCTTCAAAGTTTTCCTTATAATAGATATATTAAATGGTTTCAAACTGCTGATCAAATTGATCAACTTGGACCAAATACAAATTCATCAAATGTATGGCAAGCAACTGATAATTTTGAATTAAGAGGGTCTACATCAACTTATATGATTGATGGAAACATAGTTCTTACTAAAGATTCGTTAGGTCTTGATATTAAAAATGCATTGGGACTTGAAAATCTTATTGTATCAACATCTACCACTGTTTGTGATGTTAAAATTTATAGAAGTGGGTCGAGAGAAACAACTTTTGGAATTAATTCGGATATAACAAATGGACAACTTAGTTCGATTGTAATAGGTGATAATCTTACTTCAAATATTAATTTTAATGGAACCAAATTAACAAATGCCCGTACTCCTACTCCACCAGGTGTTTCATCTGGAACTTTATGGAATAATTTTCTTCAAGAAGTTGCAACTGTAGATTTTGTTCGATCTGAAGTTGGAATTTCACAAAATCAAAAAATTGCACTAACAATTGATGTTACAGGTCATGCAACTAATCCTGAAGATCCGGAACTTGATATTTTTGTAATTCAGATGTTAGGTTATTTGCTTGATCCTAATGCTCCGATTCCATATGATACACCGTCAGGATCAAGAGCAAGAGTTTTATGTACACGATATACCACTCCAAAAGTACTTGATGTTCAAAGTAAAGCAATTGACACTATTCCTGTTTTTGTTGATAAAGAAGGAGTTCAAAATGCAGAAAGGGTTATTCAATATTCACCGAATTATAGTGTAAACATTGATCTTCCTGCAGCAAATTTAGGTATTAATCGATGTATTAAACAATATACTGTAGCTGGATCAGCAGGTGCACAAACTTGGGTTCGATCAACTTATTCAGGTACATCAAATACAGTGTACAACGACGGAACTTGGATTTAAGGAAAAACATAATGGCATATACTTTAAGTAAAACTGATGGTGGAACACTTGTTCTTTTAAATGACGGAGTAATTGATAACGAACTAACGTCAGTTGGATTAATTGGAAAAAATGTTTCAAACTTTGGAGATGTTCAAAATGAAAATTTCCTTCATTTATTAGAAAATTTTTCTTATAATTTTGAACCACGAAGTCCTCTTCAAGGGCAACTTTGGTTTAATACAACTGATAGAGTATTTCGTCCTGCAGTATTTGATGATACTAATTGGCGTCCTTTAGCAATTTCGTGGTATGGAACATCTCCTACAGATACAATAGTTAATGTAGAAGGTGCTCCTTTTGCAGCAAGCCGACCAGGTGATTTTTGGTTTGATAGCGTTAATAAACAACTACATGTTGTTACAAGTGGAACAACGGTTGCAACACAAACTACACTAATCGGTCCTGAATCAGTTGCAGGGTTTGGAATAACTAAAATGTCTTCTGCTAAAATGTTTGATAATCTAGGAACTCCTCATGCAGTTATTCAAACGATTGTTAATGGAGAAGTTATCAGTATTCAAAGTCCTGATACATTTGTTCAAACTTTACAAAATCCGATTTCTGGATTTTCAAAAGTTTATCGTGGAATAACATTTAAAAATTATAGTTCAAGCACGTTTACTGCTTCTGCATCAGACATAAGTCTTTATGGTCTTCATAACCAATTAGATCAAACTTTTGTTCGTAGAAATTTTGCAGAACATATTCAATCAAATTGGTCTATTGATTCAACTAATTTACTTTATTTTGGAACTTCTGAAGAATCATCAATTTATTGGGATAATTCTTTATCATCTATATTTTTAGATTCGACTAGCAATATTAAATTAAAGTCAGGTACTTCAGAATTAACATTTAATGGTAATTCTTTATCTGTTTTAACTAACGTTGTTAATTTAGGAACTACTAGTCATCCATTTGGAATTGGATACATTTCAAAAATAAGTAGTGGAAATTCATCTACAGTTGGAAGTTTAGAAGGTGATTGGAAATTAACAACTAATAGCAAATTAAATCCAAGTAGTGATATTCAAAATGATTTAGGGTCTTTTTCAAATAGATTTAATACAGTATATTCAAAAACATTAAATGCAGGCACTTCGTCAAATAGTGCAAGTTTAGTCGGAGCGTGGAAGCTATCACCACTATCTACACTTTCTCCAGAAACTGATTTATCAAATAGTTTAGGAACATCTAGTAACCGATTTAATATTGTGTATACTACAGGCATTTCTGCAGGTTCTGCTGTTTCGTCAATTGTAGTTACAGGATCTCCGCATGTTTCGGGAGATATTGTTCCTTCGACAGATAATACATATTCATTAGGAACAAATAGTTTAAAGTGGAATAATGTAATTGCAAATAATATTAAATCATCAAGTGCGACAATTACCGACTTATGGATTGAAAATGTGGTACACACATCGGAAATTTCTGCAGGATCACACTTATCATCAATTTTATTTACTGGAACACCGTTAATTGAAGGAAATCTCCTTCCAAACACACCTAATTTATATTCAATTGGATCAAATAGTTTAAAATGGGATAATGTGTTTGTAAATAATATTACAGCTACATTTGCAACTATTACAGATACGCAATTTGATACTATTGATACAAATACAATTGTTGCAACGAATATTTTAGATAGAGATAGCACACTTATTAACAAGTTTGATACTGATGGAACATTGACTGCTGATTCTAATAATAGATTATCAACCCAAAAAGCAGTTAAAACTTATATTGATCAGATTGCAAGTCAACTTCAATTAGCATTATCAAATATTAAAACAGTTCCGGTTGGATCAATTTTTTATTCAGCAGGAACAACACCGCCTACAGGATATCTTGTTGCAAATGGCGCATCATATGCAACTGCATCTTTTCCAGATCTATTTGAAGTTATCGGATATACATATGGAGGTAGTGGTGCAAATTTTCGTGTACCTGATTTAAGAGGCGAATTTGTCCGAGGTGCAGATCTTGGTCGAGGAGTTGATACAGGTCGTGTATTAGGTTCACATCAAACTGATGACTTCAAGTCACATAATCATGCAAATGGAAATTTTACAAGATTACTACGACCTCCATATGGAGGTTCTCTCACCGGAAACGATGTTACAGGTTCAGGAGCTGAACAAGCAGTTGGTGTCAATGATTCGGCAGATATACAACCTATAGGTGGAACTGAAACTCGCCCAAGAAACATTGCATTGTTACCAATTATAAAATATTAAAGTAGACAAAATTATGCCATATATTATAAACAAAACAAACGGTACAAAGATAGCAGTTATTCAAGATGGAACAGCTGATACTAATTCACTTGATCTTACGTTAATAGGAAAAAACTTCTTAGGGTATGGAGAAGCATTTAATGAAAATTTTGTAAAGATTTTAGAAAATTTTTCAAATACAACACCCCCAAGTAAACGCCTTACTGGTCAGGCATGGTTTGATTCCGCTAACAAAAAATTTAAAATTTTTGACGGAACACAGTTTAAATCATTAGGTATTATTGAAAATGGAACGGTAAGACCATCATCTGGATATAATGCAGGTGATTTATGGTTTGATAAAAATGAAAATCGATTATATGCATATACCGGAGTTGGCACAAATTGGGTAATTGTCGGACCACTAACTTCAAGATCAAATACAAGTGGTGCAATTGAATCAATTATAGTTAATAATGCAGAGGTAGAACAGACAGTTATTAAGATGATTGTTAACTCAGAAGATACGTTTGTTTCATCTTCAATTGACTTTACAACAAAATCATCTGATCAATCATATTCGTTATTTCCGTTAGTTAAAAAAGGTATAACTTTTCCTTCAAGTGATATTCACGGCATTAGTTTTACACCTTTAAATGGGGGTCATATTCTTTGGGGAACTGCGGCAACTTCTTTAGGCTTAGTTAAAGCAAATGGAACGTATCATTCAGCTGATGATTTTTTATTATCTAGTCAACTTTCGTCATTAAGTGGTTCAATTTCAGTTGCAGATGATTCAGGAATATTGATTGGTCAACAAGGTGTTTTAAAACTTCATATCATCAATGGAGCTGCACACATAAGTCATGTTGGAAATAATACTAGTAATAAATTGTATTTTAATATTACAACAAGTAATAAAGTTTCAACAAATGAAAATGATTATTTTAATATTTTTTATATTTCAACCGGATCAAATAATACAGGTAACATTTTACCAAATCCGTCAGCAGCATCGGTAAATTTAGGTGCTTCAAATCAAAAGTTTGGATTTGGATATTTTAATTCAATATCTGCTACTACAATTAATGGAACAACATTTAACGGAACTACAGTTAACGGAACTACAGTTAACGGAACTAGAGTTAACAGTCAGTGGGTTGATTGTACTACAATTACTTGTTCTGTATTTAATGGACCAACAATTAATGGTAATAATATTTCTGGTGATCTATTATACGAAGGTTCTAAACGAGTTTTAACAAGTGTTACAATTGCAGCAGGAACTGGATTAACTGGCGGAGGAACGCTATCTTATGCTAATACACTAAATGTAAGTTTAACTAATACAGGAATTTTATCGTTATCTGGAACTACTTATCAAATTAATGTTTCAACTGGACAAAATCCAACACTTTCTTTACCACAAGCAATTAATACAACTGCAACTGTTACTTTTAAAAGAGTTAATGCAGATTTCTTATATGATAACAATTCGAGAGTAATTACAGAAGCATCTCTTTCATCTTATGGGGTATCATCATTAACAGGAACTGCTAATCAAATTAATGTTTCTTCAAGTGCCGGAGCAGTAACTTTATCTCTTCCTCAATCTATTGCAACATCAAGTAGTCCAACATTTAACGGATTAACAATAAGTACATTAATTGCAGATGCAAATGGTAGTCAAATAAGTGGAGCATGGACTTTAAATGGCGGAGCAACTTTAAATGCAACATATGCAGATTTAGCAGAACGATATGCAGCTGATCAAATATATGAACCAGGAACAGTTTTAATTATAGGTGGGGAAGAAGAAGTAACTACAACTAATCGTCATGGTAATCCAGCACAAGTTGGAATCGTTTCAACTAATCCTGCATATACTTTAAATATTGATGCAGGAGATAATGACACTCACCCTTACATTGCAATTGCAGGTCGTGTTCCTTGTAAAGTAGTCGGTCCTATCACTAAAGGTGATTTATTAGTTACATCATCAAAACCTGGATATGCTGAACGTGCATTTGCAAATGACAATCCTAATGCAATATTAGCTCGTGCTCTAGAAGATTTTAACGGAGTTGATGGAGTTATTGAAGTTAAAGTTGTATAATATCAATAAAAAACCCGCATAATGCGGGTTTTTATCTTAAAACTATTAAGCAGTTTCTGTAGAAACAACTTCTTTTGTTTTTTTACTTTTTGGCGGATCAATTTCATCTGCTGATTTTCGAAGTTTTGCTGCTTCTTTATATAAAGCATCTGCACGTGACCGCATTTCTGCTGGGGTTAATGTAACAGAAGTTTGAGAATCTTCAATAACAATTTCGTTTGTATAATCTGTTACTACATCAGTATTTGATATTGTTGGTACAGTTGAATTAGAACCATCTTTAATTGCAAGTTCGTTTAATGTAACGCCTTTTTGTTGTGCAATAATATTGTTTAATTCATCTAACGGAACAGATGTTTTGTTATCTGGAGTAACTAATACTCCAGAAGTAGGAACCTTTGTTAAATAACCGTTGGCATGGACATATTGCAACATGCCAGTACCATCAGGAAATCTACGTACAGCCATTACATCTGCTAATTCATCTGCTTGTTGACCAGCATCTGATTCAACTAAACTCATCAATGAGTCGTGGTACGAATCCATAAGGGCTTGCGTACCTACAACAAGTGCAGAATTTGGATCACCTGGGATAGTTCGATATGCAATAACTATTTTTGCCCCATTGTTTTTCATTTTGCCAACATGTTTCATTTAAGATCTCCTTTTAGGCAGTTGGTTGATCTTCTTCAGTTTGTGCAGGTGCAACTGAATTTAAAAAATCATTTAATTTATTAAATGCTGTTCCTACCGCTTGAAGTTCTGCAGCTTTAAATGCACCACGTTGACTTGCAACATCGATAATTGCACGTAAGTTACCTAAATCTTGAATAGTTAATTCAGGTTGCGATGTTTCAGTTGCTGCTGTTTGATTTTCTTGTTCAGACATTTCTTTCTCCTATTAATTTTTGTCTAAGTACGGACATGATAAACTTAATATAGTTAGTTCTTTTGGATCTTCAACACCTAATTTGTGGATCTCAACTATTTTATTATTTTGATCAACTTCTAAATCTTGAATGATTGCATATCTACTATCTAAATTTTTATAAATCCAACTGTCTATTTTATCCCAATTATTTTTAATTGTCATAGAAGCAAAGTGTTTAGGTATAAAAGTTAAACGCCTTGCTCCTAATACATTTAGTGGATTAATTGTTCCTCTAACTAATGCCATTATGTACCTACTTTATTTATAATAAGCAACCTGGCCGTGTGGTGGATTTATGGAATCGTCACCGTGAATAATAAACAATGTTTCACAATAATCTTCATCACCCCAACTTCCGCACGGATAACCGTCAGTAAACATAATAAAGCGTTTTGGATTAATATCATTTTCTTTCATAAATTCCCAATTCGCATTAAAATCAGTACCACCACCGCCCATACATTTATAATTTAAAATATCGCCTGCGTTATCACCACTAAATTTTACATGATTATAAACTTGTGTATCAAAGCACCAAAGATCTAATTTAAAATCTTGATATTCATCCATAATACCTTTTACTTCACTGATAAAGTCATTTCCCATTTTATCACTAATAGAACCTGACATATCAATTGCACAACAAACATCAATTGTTTCTTCATTCATCATGCCTGGCAAAATAGCACCGCACATCTGTGATTTACGATTTGGACGACTAAAACTAAAATTGCTTTTTAGAATACTTTGAATATTCATACGCAACATTTGTCGCCAATCCATTTTTGGTTCAGTAAAATCTGAAATAAGTCTAGCAATACTACCTGGAACTTTACCAGCACCTGCAGATTGTGCAGCCGAAACCATAGCTTCTTTAATTTCATCACGTATTGCTTTTTTCTCTTCAGGAGTTAATTTTGGACGACCGTCACCGTCCTCATCTCCGTCTAAATGTTCATCAAATAACTCACCTAATGAATTAAAATCAATTTTAATTGCATTTTCGTCAAGGTCGGCGTAAATTTGTTCATATGACCAACTACGATATTTGTCATTTTGAAATATTTTAATCCAATCAGGAACTTCTCCGATACGTTCATCTTTAAGAATTTGATTAACTGCATAATCAGCCGCAATGTTTGAAAGCTTTGGATCACGTCCATCTCGACGACCCATATGATCAAACACATTATGTAATACTTCATGTGCAAAACCAAATTCAGCTTGTTTAGGAGTAAGACGATCAACAAATCCAACATTGTAATAAAATGTTCTTCCATCAGTTGCAAGAGTTTCGCACCAATGACTAGCATCAACTAATTTTAATCGTGTTGCAAGGTTACCAAAAAACGGATGTCTTAAAAGCAAACCAACTCTTGCAGTGGTAAGTTTTTCGATAACTTTGTTTTTCTCTGCAGAAGTAAACTCACGTGTTTTTTCAGTTTTCTTTTGTTTCATTGTTGCCATTTTAATTCCTTTGTGTTAGTGTATGTGTATATTATAAGGTCAAATTGATGTTTTGTCAATCATTGATTATAATTTCATCAGGTAAACACCAAATAGAAGATCTAGTATTTCCACTCCACCATTTTATACGGTACGAAATTCCTGTGCGTTCTTGAATAATTGCATCAACTTTTCCGACTATTTCAGCTTCAATTATTGTTACTGAACTACCTAACATTAAAATATCATTTGATGTAACTTTATCTTTTTCAATCATAAACTTCCCAACAATTATTTTCATAATTCCAGTGACGAGAATCATAAAAATGTAATTCTACACTATATCCAAACAAACCTAACATAATTTGAAATCCTGCATGATCACATCTAACATTTAAACTTAGATCTACATTAATTAGGTAATGTGTTTTATATATATTAAATTCCCACCCTTTAAATTTACAAAGACTTCCTGATTTACACCAAATTGCATTCCATCGATCGCTCCATGGATTTGAAATAGAAAAATTTAAATTAATCATATGTATCAAAAAAATGGGCCCCGTAAGGCCCATTAATTTTAGTTCTCCATTGCTGAAATAATGTATTTGCCGTATTTTTCGTGAAACTCATCAAAACTTTTTAGTTTGGATGCATCAAACGGTAATGCATATTGTGTTAATGCAACTTTTGCACCCATTACAACCAATTCAGTTGGGAAATTGTCCATCATAAAACGGAAGAAACAATCTGCCATGTCATTCCAATTTTTAACTTTTTTCTCATGTGCAGTTTGTAATTCATAGCACATTGAGATTGTTAAAGAATACATTGCTGAAATTTCTTTAATGTCTAATTTTCTAACTACACCTTGCAAAATTTCTTCTGGTTTAGGAAGTTGATTTGCAATTTTACGATGCGCCATAAATTTTACAGCTAACCCGTCACCAATCGCACCTGCAACTAAATCAGTTAAAGTACCTTCTGATAAATCATCATCACCTAATAATGCTGATACAAAGCTCCAAGAGCGAGGAGTTGCAAACGAACGGCTTGAACTTCTTGGATCAAAGTCATATAAATCTTGTTTAGCAAAACCGATATAACCAACAACTTGTTCATGAACTTTGTTTTTAACAGCCCATTCTTGCCAATCGTCAAAATTAGTTTTTAATTCTAAGTGTAAGAATCTATTTGCTAACGGAGCAGGCATTCTGTAGGTAACACCTTTATCACTTTCACGGTTACCTGCCGCTACAATGCTAACACCTTTAGGTAAACGATAAGTACCAACGCGACCATCTAAAATAAGCTGATATGCTGCCGCTTGTGTTGCAGGAGCTGCTGAATTAAGCTCATCTAAAAATAAAATAGCAGTTGAATTTGGGTCACTTGGTAATTCCGAAGGAGCCGCCCATTGCATTGTATGCAGTTCTGGATTATAAAATGGAATACCTTTAATATCTGTTGGTTCCCATAAACTTAACCGAATATCAATAACCTCACGATTAGTTTCAGCCGCAATTTGCTTAACAATATCTGATTTTCCAATTCCAGGTGCACCCCATAAGAATACTGGACGCTTAATTGCAAAACATTTTCGAATTGCTGCCTTTGCTTCGTTTGGAGTTTGAGTACGATTTGAACTTACTGATTCAGCCATTTTATTTCTCTCTGTGTTAAGGATTTAAAAATTTGTTGTTTCTTTAATATGTGTATATTATAAGACCAACTGTGGTAAAAGTCAAGAAAAGATTTAAGAATTATTTTCCAAAGACATTATTTTTGCTTGTCCAAATCTTTGGATATCTCCGTTAAACAATATTAACTGAACAGCGGTTTTTTCTTTAAAAACAATAATTGAAGATTTTGTGATATAATAAGGACCGTCAATAAAACGATCTAACCAAACTAAAACTTGATTTGTAAATATTAAGTCTTTTGGAAACTGAATTTCATATGATTTCATTTCCATTTTTTCAGTAAAGATTGTAAAACCTTGATCAGTTAATCGCATCCCACCTTGATCTTTGTCACGTGGATTTTGCCAAATTAGGTTATAACATTTTTGAAAAGTTTTTAGATCTGTTAACCATCCTAGCTGTGTACAAACAAGTTTGGTTAACGGTTTTTTAAAGTTCATTGCTTAAGTTCTTCACCCGTTGTTAATTTAAACACTGAAAAATCTGTGCAGTTAAACATTTTATTAAGTTTTTCTGCAAGATTAATAGCATGACCGGAGTTTGAAAATGATATTTTTTTGTACTTAGGACCTACTTGTTGTGCAATTAAACTTGTTGTTTTTAAGTTAACAGGTTTACCTTGATAAAATACAGCCCAAATAGCTTCAGCTTCTAATACCTGTTCAGTCTTATATGTTTTTTTGCTCGTTACTTCGATTAATACTTTAGGTTTTGGCCGCGCCATTATGCGTATCCTCCTTAATATACGCAGTTATTTATCTTGTTTTTATAAACCTCCGCCATCCATCTTAATAACAATATCGTCACTTTGTTGATTATTTCTAATTATTTCATCAAAATTGCCTGCAAGACGTGTCATTACTACAGCTAAACTATCTTCTAACAAAGAAGCATCATTTATTGACAAATTGATGCTCTTTTGACCACTTTTTCGTGCGATTCTGACCTTTTCTAAGTACATTTCGATTGGTAATGTGTTCAATGGTTGATTCATTAGGCTTTACTCACATTGTTTAATATAGAACGCATTTCAAACTCAGTTTTAAATGGACCTTTAAAAGGATACCGATCGAGCGTTATTAGTTTTGGGCAAAATGATTTAACCCAACCTTTACGGAATTGAATAACATAATATCCTGCACAATATAAACTTTTACTTTTTCCACTTTTTGCATATATTGGTAATTTTTTCTGAACATTCCAAAGTGGTTCGTATGCCCGACCATTTACCGGAAAACCATAAATGTCATTTGAAAGAGTTTTCTTTTCTTTTTTAATTTCGCTTTGATCAATTGTAATACCAAAACGTTCTTTAATTTCAGTTAAATCATGAAATTCAATTTTTTGACCTTTGCAAAGAATACTATATCCTTTTTTCTCTTTGCTAAGTGTTCCAAACTTTTCTCCATCATTTTCGATTATCCAAAATTTATTCGGAACTAATACTTTTGCTATTGTAGTCATTGATGATACCTTGCATTTAAAGGTTCAACAAATGAAGTTATTTGTTCAGATACTTTAACTAGATCATAAGATCCACAGAATTTCATTAATCTAATACCAACTTGACTAATATTCTTTTCTTTATCAATTTCATTCTGAATTGTATCTTTAATTTCTAATTGAATAATACCTGGTTGAGCAGTTAAATCACATAAGGTAACATTACGAGCATAATCATCAAGAACCCTATGTTCAACTCCTTCATGATCAACCCATTTTTGCAACATCATGTTATTCCAATTAAACCCTTTTGTTTTACGATCAGCGTATGCTTCAAGTAAACCAATTTTATTTTTTGTACCTTTTGTACGAACACCTGGATATGCACTAAACACATTATCACTTGTGTCGCCACGCATACATTTTTCAAATAACAGCCATTCTGGGTCCGGTGCAGGTTTTTCTAACCCTGTTTTTTTGTCTTTAACACGTTTACCTTTTTCATCAAAATAGCCTTCGTGTGTAGTTGTTACTTGACTAACACCGTTGTATTGACGAACATTCGGAGCAATTAGTTGTGCAAAATCGCCATCTGTACTAATAATAACATGATTATCATTTGGATGAGCTTTAATCCAACCTGCAATTAAATCGTCTGCTTCTAATTGAGGATTTTGTAATACGGTGCAATTTGTTTTTTCTTGAATAAATGTTTTAAAGTCATCAAACGTTTCCCAAAACACTTTGTCTTCTTCTGCATCTTTTGGACTTAAGGCATCACGAGCAACTTGTCTATTTCTTTTATACGGTTCGTAATAGTCTTTACGCCAACTTCGACCTTCTAATGCAATGACACAATGGTTTGCTTTTTGTTCACGCCAACATTTTGCTATTGATGATAAGATGATATGTAATGACATTGCTACTTTTTCTTCAGAAGTTCCTCTAACTGAATGCCTACTTCGATAAAATAAATTAGCCGCATCAATAATTAAAAATGTTCTGTTCATGTAGTTACTTCTCTTCATTAAAAAAATACATTATATAATATATTTCAGGAAAAGTCAACTTTAATATAAATGAATGTGGTGACGGTGGACGCCAAAGTGAAGAAGTACGAAAACGTATCAGTGAAGCAGGTAAAGGAAGAATTCCGTGGAATAAAGGTAAACAAATGTGGTCTGAAGAGGAAAAACAGCAGATTGGAGAACGTAATAGACAACGAGGACCGCAATCAAAAGACACAATTCATAAAAATGCAAAATTAGGAAAAAGCTATAAAGGATATATTATAGTTTCTATTTAATCAACTTACCTCGCTTCTGCCGTTGCTTAATTTGTTTACATTAATGTACCCAGATCCTCTACGATCTAATCCAGGAACATTTTCTTCACTACCTACTTCTCTACAAAGATCACTAAACCATTGGTCTACAATTTCTTCTTCAGTAACCCCAGTATAACCATTACCACGCAACATTGAAACAAACTGTTCATTCCAATCAAGTTCAAAAAACCCATTACGTGGACTTGTTGGATCAACATGTGTTTTTAAAACAGTAACCCACGGTTCGTTATTCTCAGTTGCTTGAGTTTTCGGATCTTTAACTTCGTCTGTTTTAGCTGTTCTGTATTTCTTTGCTTCTTTTTTTGCTTTTCTTTTAGAACGATAATTGTTCCAAAGATCAAATATTCCATCTAATATCATTTATGTACTCCACGCGTTCTTGAACAACGGCACTTGTAATCTATCACTATATCTTAACCCTATTTTCATTGCTAATTCTGCAACTGTGCGATTATTTAAAGTATAAACACTTTCAACACCACCGACGGGCATTAAATAAACTGGCCCAATGAATCCTTCGGCACGGTAAATGTCAACTGCTTCTAATGCTTCTTCTGCATCTTCTTCAGATGCAACAACAAATTTAAGATAAGTATATCCAACATCTTCATAGCCACAAACAATCTCAGGACGAATTGCTTGATCAGGATGTTCACCACTTACACTTAATTTTGCACTAACACTAAATGTAACTTCTCTTCCAGGTTGTTGTAATTGCCAATTATAAAGATACAATTTAAATTGATCAGTCAACGGTTGAGTACCATTTGTTTCAAATGTAATTTCTTTTAATCCTTGCATTTTAGGATGGTCAAGTAAATCAGGAAAAGCTCGTTGCCAACCTAATAACGGTTCACCACCTGTAATCACAAGATGTTCATCACGCCATTCTTTAAATGGTAACATTTCGATAATACTTTCAGCAATTTCATCAGTATCAAGTAAAGGACTAAGATTTTTAAATCTCGGATCCCAACTTGCATAACTATCACATCCTGTGCTAACTAATGGCAGCTGATCGTATTTTGTATATAGTTCTGGATTAACAGTCAAGTATTCTTCACTTATATTACCTCGAAGCATACCAAATCCCTTACAAGAAAAATTACAACCAAAAGTACGTAAGAAGATAGATGGTACTCCCATATATCTTCCTTCACCTTGAATTGAGTAGAAAAGTTCCGCTACTTTAATCTTGCTCACTATCATTTCCAGAGTTGTTTACTTCAGTTTGAACTTCGACATTTTTATTATCATACTCAGCTAATTTTTGTCTATAAGCATCTTCAGATAAACCATGCCAACCGCAACACTCACCTGTTGGACTACGACCGCAACCACAACTCATACAACCTCCTAAAAAAATTTATTATACATGAACTTTAAAATAAAATCAACTATTTTATTAATTTTTGACTATCACCTGGTAATATACGATAATTGTCTTCAACACTATCCGGAGTTGATACTTCAATAATATCACCTTTCTCAACACAAATAAGTCTGTGAGGAACTAACGGTTCGTTCCTCCAAACACTATTTTTTGTTAAAGTTTTTGAACGAACTAATGCATCAGTTGTATCGATATATTCAACAATAAAACAGCCACTTAGCACTAACCAAGTTTCGTCTTTTTCAGCATGAAAATGCATTGAAAACTTTGCACCTTCATTAAAGTGCATAAGTTTCCCACAGTACTTGTCATTAGTTGACCAGATCATTTCGTGTCCCCAACCTTTCTCAACAAATCCTTCTAATCTTGCCATTTATTTTGTCCACCATTCTTCGTAAGGAAAATCAACCCAAACATCATTTTCGGCTTTGTTAATTTCCATACCTGCATAATCTATTTTAACTTCACAGTCGCTTGATAAATTATCAACCACAACTGCAAATTTTACATTGTTGTTCCAAATTGATTCCCAAACTTCATTATTTGGATAACAACCTTGTGGCCAATCTTGCATAATCCAATTAATAGTTGCACCGGTGTCATTAATATCATCAACAATTAGTATTTTTTTGTTATGAAATGCATCTTCTGCCATCCAACAATTTGATTCTAATCCAGTTTTATGATCTCGTAAATTTACTTTTAAAGTTTCACACGGAATTTCAAAGTAATGACTAATCATAACAGCAGGTAATAAACCACCGCGTGTTAGCCCAACAACATAGTCAGGTTTCCAATTACTAAGTGAAATTTCTCTACAGAGATTTGCAACTAAGTTTTTAAATTTTGCATCATCTAAAATTAATTTGTTCATTTTAAACCATTACATAAATTATAAATTATCATAAATTCATTCCAACTTTTTTGTAAAGCTGGATATTCTTCACACATATATCCTAATTTAATAGGATCAAGCTTATAGGTTTGAAACCATTTATTTTGCTTGTCAAGATCGCCAAAATCTTCATCAATCTCTTCACTCATATAACAGATCATGATTTTAATGATTCTATTGTTATAATCTTTGCAATACCTTGACCAAGATCTTCATCATCTCTTATAATATAAAGTCCGAAATTATTGTCAGATTTTCGATTATCCCACAAAGTTGTTTCTATAATGGTTCCACCTTGTGCTTTTAAAACTTTAAATCGAATACCTTTATCACAGTCAATTGACTGATTGACATAATTTTCCATTGGTTTAGGGGTTCGTTGATTATCTGATTGGATTGATTGGATTGCTTCTTTAACTTTACGATTAAACCATTTTTTAAAAATCATATTATTTTCCGTTTCTTGATTGAAGTTTGATGTTATCAAAGAACTCTTTCTTAGTACTTGGATCAGTTCTAAATGCTCCTCTAAGCACAGTTGTTTGAGTTAAACTCGAGTGAGCCATTATACCTCTATTTAGGCAACAGCCATGCTCGGCCTCTAAATAAACACCAATATTATCACTGCCTGTTGCTAGACTAATTTCACGTGCAATATCGTTACATAGTTCTTCTTGAAGTGTTCCACGTCTTGCACACCATTGTGCAATTCTAGAATATTTTGATAAACCAATAAGTTTTTGTGCAGCAATAATACCGATATATGCTACACCACTAACAGGTTGGTGATGATGTGAACACATTGACTTTAATTCACTTCGTACAACCAACATTCCTTCATACCGGTCATCGCTATCATTAGGAAAACTTGTTGCATCCGGAGCCGGATCATACCGTCCAGCCATAATTTCATTAAAGTACATTTTTGCAAGCCTGCGGGCAGTACCTTGTGAGTTTGGATCTGTTTCACGGTCTATTAGTAATGAATCTAAAACAAGTTCGAAAGCACGTGTTGCTTCAATGATAAGATTAATTTTATCGCTTTCACTAACAAATTCAGAGATATTATCTCCTGCCCAAAAACGTTTTCCGCTAGTTTTTAATTGAGTGCGAATTTTTTCGCTTACTGTTTGATTTGACACTTATATTTCTCCGAGTTAATGTCGTGGATGACATTGTGTTTTTATTTTAACATCTTTAATAAAACATTGCAACTAAAAAATTGCTCAGTAAGGTCAGATGTTTGTTTACGTACTGTTGCTTTTAATTGGTTGTAATTGTCCATATATTGGTTAATTCTATGACAAATTGCAGTACGATTTTTTTCATATGATTCAAATGATTCGGTCCATTCACTTGGATATTTAAATGCACTATAATACATTTCAGAATAACTCAAACGATCAGGAACCATTGGGATAGCATCTACAACAGCACCTTCGTAACAACTAATGCCTAAAGTTTCTTGTAAATTTGCACTAAACACAAGTTTAGCCTCGCCTAATAGATTATGATATTCATTTTTTGTTAAGTATTGATCTTGACAAACAACAAATTCATATTGTGGTAAGTGTTCTTTTAAATCTCTAAAAATTTCAACCTGCTTTTCTGGAGCAATACGATGTGGAAATAAAATAAGGTCGCGTTTTTCCATATTTTTATATTCTACTAATGCATTTTCCATATATTCCATTGGCCAACCTGTTCTTACAATCCTTCCTGATTTTTTTAAATTATCAACATCTTCTTGTTTCCATTCACCAACATTAAACCCATTATTTAGTAAATTAGTAACAAACATGTTAATATGAAAATCAGTTGCAAAATAGTTATGATCAAATGCCCAGAAAAAACTTTTCTCAGCGTGACGGACCCATGGTTCATTACCAACAAGACGACCTAATCCGTCCCATTTATCGTAAGATCCTGCGTGCCACAGACCTCCAATTTTTGCGTTAATACCTAACAAGTTAATCATGTATTTTAGATTGATAACACCGGGATGCCAAGCATCGGTAAAGAGAAAATAATCACCGTCTTTAATTTTACCTTCGCAAAATAATCTGCTGATTTTTTCTACTTGAACTGCTTTGTATACATTGGTAGCAGAAAAGTTTAAAAACATTCCAGGAGTCGGAATAGATGGAATATCATCTGGACCACTGATGACTACTACTTCGTGCCCGTGTTGTGTTATTAAATTAGGCACATGAATGGCCCATTGCTTAGTATAGCGAGTTTCTAATTTTTCTAAATCCACAATATATACAGTCATTTTTTTCTCCTTTACTATATTATACAACACATTATACAACACAATTTTCTTAAAGTCAAACATTTTTCTATCGAATTGATAAATAATCGTATGGGTCATAACAACTTCATCGTCAATAAATATCATCGTTGGTATTACAACATTATCAATCGCCGTATTGGTAATGCTCCTTCTGGCTATTTTGAGAAACATCATATACATCCAAAGAGTCTTGGGGGATCTAATGACCAAAGTAATCTTGTTTCACTAACTGCTCGAGAACATTATATATGTCATCTATTATTAGTAAAGATGACTTCTGGAGTATTTAGGTTTAAGATGCTTAGAGCTGTTGATGCTTTTAAGATGACCAAGCCTGGAACACAAAGGACTTTAACAGCCCGACAATATCAAACTATTAGAGAACTAACTGCTGCTCTTCCAAATTCGATGAGTTGTCCAAAAGTTAAGATCAAACATTTGGATTCAATAGCACAGAAAATCGGTTATGTTGATCATCAAACTTATGTCGCTTCTATTAAATCATTTTTTGAAAAATACAAAACCATTAAAACTACTGCTGAAAAAACAGGCCACGCACAATATACTATACGGCATTTACTTATCAATAACTTTGGAAAAGAATGGGTAGAATCGGTTAGGCAGGCAGGATTAGAAGAGGGAAAAATTAAATCTAAAGAATCTAATCGTAGACGTCCTAAACGAGATTCATTTGCTGAACAAAACTATAATGCCTATGTATGGCAGGCAACATCTCCGACTGGGGAAGTTTTTATAATCAAAGGCAATCGAATACAATTTTGTAAAGAACAAGGAATCGGCCCATCACTTGATACAACGAAACCCCATTTAAGGGGCTTCTGGGAGTTTAATAAACTATGTAAGGTCAGAGACTATACAGATTAAATCTGATTACTTTGCCTCGCTTTTGCTTCTCGACGAGCTTTACGTTGCAAGTATTCTTGCGTTCGTTGCCAATCTTTATAAGCTTTAGATTTGTATAAATCTGCTGGATTAAAATCAATCAATTCAATACGACAATGATTGTGCCAAGTTTCAAGATCGTTATAAATCCTGATGACATCTGGTTTCATAACCAAATACTTATTGAGCCATTTGGGTTGTGCCATTTCGCTTTCCTTTAAATTACGGTTGTTCCATTATATGAAATTGTGCATCCATTTTCACCATCTTCGGATACTTCAATTACTACATCACGATTAGGGTATCGTTGTGCAATTTGCTGATACAAGTCATCTGCAATCATTTCGCAACTCTTGTTGTTAAGTTCTAAAATAGAATTATTGAGAGAACTGGCATATAAATTTTCTAGCCAGCGTTTAAATTGGATAAACTCAATATCTCGATCATTGTGAAAAACGTCAATTGCCACTCTAAAGTGAAAAATGTGACGATGTGGACTCGCAAGGAACGAAACATCGTATTCATCATTTGTATTTAACCTCGGATCGCTTTTTGCCGCTGGAAAACAGTGAATTCCTTCCTTTTTGAAAGTTACCCAAATTTGTCGATTTGCATTTCTTATTGTCGCCGCAATGCTCATTTTATAATCTCATCGTTTTTATATTCAAACCAATTAGTAAAATACTTTCGTTGTGTTACATCATTTATTGGTAAACACCAAACGCCGGGATTTGTAGCTTTAAAATCCTTATCGTCTATCTTAATTGTAGCATTATATCCTAACTGTGTCAAGTAAGGAATTTTCACCGAAATTTGCGGAATAAACAAATGATGTTCGACTAAACAACTTTCTAATAATCCCTCAACTTGCTCAACATCAAAATCTAATGTACAAAGATATCCTGCATCTAAACATTGTTTGATCATAACTTCCCATTTTGACCAACGTTCTACATCATCATATCTTAATTTTGGAAAACTTTGATTTGCACCAAAATAAATGTGTTCGATAGGACCATAAGGATAGTTTTTTACAAGATGTAAAATTTCTTCTACATCTTGTACTCCAACCACAAATAAAGTTATTTTTCCAAAAGCAGGAGTTTGTTCAATTTCTTTACCGACAAAGAACGTTACTCCTTCTTTTGAACCTGACTCATAATCTCTTTTCATTCTGATATACTTTCTTCTAAAGCACGTAAGTCATCGTCATCTGGATTCGCAAGATCGATTTCTTCTGCATTGGTTACGGTTTCAACTTCAAATAAATTACTAAATGTATTTTGTGCAGGCCCACCTTGTAATCTTGCACCTTCTAACGATTTTAAGAATGGCATTGCTTGTTCAATCATTTCAAATGCTTCTTCTTTAGTAGTTGTTTCAAACAATTCAGTTACAAAACGATCAAAATATAAAATATTTCTTGGAACCCAATCACTATATTCATCTTGACCTGCTTGTTTTGCATTTAATTTGTTCCAATAACGCCAATCTGGTTCTGCTTTTGCACGTTCGATATCCATTAATTGATTTGCACGTTGTACAGCAACAATATGACAATATACATTATGTCCCATCATTAATGCATAAGCAAAGCTATCCCAAGAAGTTTTATTTGGAATTTTATTCAACTTATTAAGTTTAGGAACAACAGTATAATGATTAGGATCAACGTGATTAAATTTAACACCTTCGCCTAATTCTTGTTGTGTTTTTGGAACACCTAAATCATAATAACAAATATCACCAACTGTTAACCGTCTACCAAATTCACTTTCAAATGGAAATGGAATTTCACTGCCGGCAAGTCCTTTATTATCCATTGCTTTATCCATAATAACACTCCAACGTTTAGTTGTGTGTTGTGCATTAGTATAAACAAGACCATGTGCTGTTGCGATAAAAGGACTTGCACAATCGAATGATATAGTAAGTTCTGGATTTATATGTTTTCTAATTTGACGTTGAATTGATGTTAAGTAACAACTCCAATCTAACTGTGCTGTTCCTAAAAAGTGAATCCAATTTTTTCCATCTAATAACTTATCTTCACGCATGGTCATTAGACGTTTTAAAGTGATATCCATTTTACACATGTTAGCACCTCCAAATGCCCATCCTTCTGCTTCTTTACCAGCATAAGGACCGGTTGGATCACTAAACTCTTTTACACCAAGATACCATTTTTCAGCAGTATCCCAATCACCACCTTGTAATACATTTAACCATTTAGTTTGTCCTAACCGATTTTGTAAAAAGTAATCATTATTAAAACGTGTTTTTTCTAAACAGTCTTCAAATGTTTTTAAACCTGTTTTTGGACTATGAATATGATCACAAGCCCAGGTCGGCACGTCAAGCATCATTGACCAATCAGCAGTTAATTCTAACCATTCTAAAATGCTTTGACGAGTTTTATTTGCACTAGGACCATCGAAGTTTAACCAATCAAATTTAAGAACACCTTTTCCTATTTGATAACCACCTGAGTCACCTAGAATCATAGTGTTTTTTCTATCGCGTTGTTGAATCATTGATTCTTGAATTAGACTTTTATTAAGATCTAATTGTGCATGTCCTGCTGAATATAGCCCGTACTTGTAAGTAAAGTATCCGTCTTCTGGATTTAAAAAATTCATTCCTTCGATCCCACGATCGAATCCTTTTGGGATTCGATCAGTTGGAACAAATTCTTCAAGTCGTTGTTTTGCAATATATGTTGAATAAAACGAACTGATAGCTGGCAAAAATACAGCCGAATCGCCAACGCCTTGAGTTAGATCTACTGGTGGTTTATATTTCATGTTTTTCCTTTTTGTTATTTTTCCAAATATATACTAAATTGCCGCAATCCCAAATTCTAAAATATCCATTTATGGTCATATTTTCATATTCTGTAAGTGTGCTATCAAATGTTTGTAATTTTGATTCAAGTAAATGTTTTTGAAACTGATTTCTTGAAAGAAGTGTTAAATTTATATCAGTTATTTTAAAATATTTGTAATTAGGTAATGCCTCGTGTAAAAATGTAAATCCTGATGATTCATACAAATTATGATTTAAATTAGCAGTCCATCTTCTATCTGCATATGAGATTATTGAATCGATATTATTTCTATTAGCAACATACTTTAATATTTTGCTTAAGCCGCCAACAACTGTGTGATTTAATTTATTACAATATCTCAAAAGTTCTAATTGATATGATTTATTATAACGAGAAACTCCAAGTGTTGCAATTGAAATTAATTCATTATTATAAAATAATCCTATTTTAAAACGCGAAGATACATTTCCTTGTAAATGATTTGCAATTAAAAATTCTTCTGCTTGTTTATTATCAACTTCTTTTATAAGACACTGTCTTGCAAAAATTCTTATTGATTTATTAAATTTATGTCTTAATTTTGATTTAATAATTTCTTGCTTAATTGGGTTTGCCCATTCAGTATCATATATATGTAATAGTTGAATTTGTTTATCTTCACATTTTTTTGTCTTATTAATGTGATAATACTTGTCTTTTCCTCTTTCTTCAGAATGCCAAAAAACACCATTTACTTCGATTCCTAAATGTTGTCTTGGAAAAAATACATCTATTTCTTTTGGATATAAAATTGATCGATCATTAAAAATAATTTCATCATCAGTTAACGTGCTAACAAATTCTCTTATTTCATGTTCAACTTGTGAAACGGAATGGCGAATTATCTCAATTCCGTTATTTGACATAAATGTTAAGATCGGAGTTGCAGACACTCCTAATTCATTTGCAATCTGTTGACATGATTTCTTTTGAATAAAATGTTGATCTTTTAACCATTCTAAATCTTTCATTAAACGAATAGATTCTTTTGGAATATGTAATTGCTTATTTGAAGCAACACCTAATGTTTTAAGAGAAGTAGCTTGACGTTTGTTAAGAATTTCTTCTTTTGAATCGGCATATCTTAAAATTGCAGATTCACTGATCTTTTTAATTATTTCTTTATTTTTTGATGGATTATTAACTCCAAATTTATCAATATAAGTTTGTTTTAATTTTTTCTGAATTTCTTTATCACTAAATGGATTTTCATACCCATGACGATCTAAATTTGTTGTTTTAATTTTATCTCGTATTTCTACTAATTCCATCGGATGAGCAACTCCAAACTTCTTTAAATTTGTTTGTTTCTTTTTTTCTAAAATTGAAGGATCAGCACCCATACATTTGTTTGAGCACCAATCCCACCATTTATTTGTTGATTTGATAAATTTAACAACGGGTGCACCACAGATTTTACATAATGATATTGTCATATTTTATTCCTTTTTTCATTATTTATTACCCGCCAGAGTCACCTTACTAAAGTTCATATTCCTTAAAACGGATTGGCAAGGTTCTGTGAAATATATAGAACATATGGAATTGTTCCGTAAAAGATAGAAAACCTGTTTGTAGGATTTATACTTCCCATTATGCTTGAGCTGGAATAATGTATTTGTAAGTTGCAATTCCGCTGTCTAAAGTAATTTGCATTGCACCGTCATTACTAATACTTAATTTTGCATTGTTTGCATCAGCAATTTTTAAAATGCTCAATACTTGACTTACCGGCCAAGTCCATGCTTTAGTTAAATTACCTACAACATTTGATGCAAATACAAACTCGCCACCATGTGTTGATTGATCACCAAATATAAACTTTAGATTACCATTTTCTACTTTTGTTAAGAATGTTGGATGTTCATTATTTGCATTTGCTTGAAAAGTAAATCTTTGAATTGAAGTAATTGTAGGATTAACTTCTACATGCCAAGTAACACCTCTAAATGTTACAGTTTTTAGTTTTTCATTAATAATGTCGGTGTTCATAAAACGATAATCGTTTTTAAAATCACCTAGATCATTTTCAAAATGAATACCGACTGGAACTGTTTCACCATTACGATCTGCTGTAACAATTTCAAGTTTTGCATTTTCTTTATAAACAGGACAATCTAAATGTATTTTTAATTTGTTAAGTTGTGGCATACCAAAAATACCTTTCATTTCTGGCACGGGTGAGTTTACTTCTCCATATAAAATTACTGAACGGTCAGCAGCCATACTATCAACTTTAGTTGATTCATCGTCACCTGTAATTTTAACAGTATCTAAAAAACCTAAGTTATGAGTGTGTGATACAATGTCTTTAAGTAAATCAATCATTATTTTTCCTTTTTTTAAATGTTTTATTATTATACAACCAAAAGTAGTTATGGTCAAGCATTAATTGAATGAAAATAAACTGTTAAAGTTATTATCTTGTGTTGTTGAACTTAAATCCCAATCAAGTACACCGATTAAATTGTCTAACTTGTTATTAATAATTGCAGTTTCCATTTCACTATGATTAAATGGTAATTCTTGAAACCATTTAGGTAATCTTAATTCGTCAACTGGATAAGCAACACTTGTAAAACCGAGTGGATTGTCTTTAATCTTACAAACAATAACTTTCATACCATCGACAATTTGTTGACTATATTTGTCACCATGCATTGTTTTTAAAGTATTCCAATTAATACTTGCACGAACATGACCCGGCATATTTGCCTTACCTTGTTTCTTTTCTTTAGCTTGATAATCAGTTATTTTATTGGCACGTTTTGGACTACCTTTTTCCCAGCCAGGTCTTGCTTTAAATTCAGTTCTAAAATTACAAATCATTTCTAAAATTTCCGGTTCTTCTGCACCATTTAAAACTTTTTCTAATACTTCACTCAAAAAGTTTTGCATAAATTCTGGAGTATCTGATCGTTTTAAATCTAAACCCATTGCTTTGATCTTTCCAGGTTTTCCGTCTTGGTCTTGTCTCTTACCATCTTTATCAAAATATAATACAGCATATCTTTTCTTAGTAATAAACAAACCTTTGATAGCAACAATTTCTCGTCCTGCTTTAATTACTTCACCACGTGATTTTGGCACATGAAAATCATCAAGCATAAACTTTGGAAATGTAGCATTAACTTCATCAGAAATTTGATCATATAATTGAACAACTGTATCTTTGTTCCAAGGAATAAGTCCTTTTTGGATATCATGTTTTAAAATTGGCCATGCACTAAAATAAACAGAGTCAGTATCACCGTATATAATACTTTTTCCAATATAATCGTATTCGCCTGCAACATATTCATTTACTTTTGCAGCCATATGACGAGCGATACGTCTACCAGTTAATGTAGTTGATTGACCGATCCGTTTATCAAAGAATCTACATCCTGAATTTAAAATAGCACCGTATAAACTGTTTAGCAAAATCTTTTTTACCAATTGTCGTTTATCCCAATATTCTTCTTCAACTTCGTTTTCTGCTTTAATTGCATCTTTAAGTTTTGCTTGAAGGGACTTACGTTCGGAATACCATCTTTTTAACAAACCTGGAATAATACCTTCTTTTTCATAAGTAAAGATTGTACCGTTTGCACTTAATATCCAAGGTTGATTGCTATTAAAAATCATTTCGTAGATTTGAGCACCACTTAGTACATCAGTTGATCCGTTTTCCCAATCAACAATTATATCATGTGATTTATCTTTTGCCATAACAAATTCATATTCATTACTGCCAAACTTTCCTTCCCACGCTAATGCAAACTTACCGCCATTCTTTGCCATCTTGGTAGCAATTTCTTCTTTTGAATAATCTTGTCTTAGTTGACCAATAATAGTTTCTGGACCCATGTTTAATGCACGAATAGCACTCGGATATAGAGAGTTTATATCCATTGACCCTATCCAATCATGCAATCCTTTTTTTGGATAAGCAACATAAGCACCTGCTGCTTGATTATCAGCAGTATCATCTTTTCTTGGACGACTTGGAACAATTAAACCTTTTGAATGTGATTCAATTATAATTGCTTGTTCTGTTACTGCAACTGCACCCATAGTTGTTGCAATCAAAACTGCATTTTCATGTGCAATTGTATTAGCAAGGTCAATAAATTTAAGTTTTTTATCTAACTTGTCTAATAGTGCGGTATCTTGTCTATTATAAAGAATAAATGTACGAAAATCATTATTGTATAATTGATCAAGTGTACCTTCATAAACAGTTTTAGTTTCACCGACTTCCATCTCACCAATTGCATCTAATCGATAAGTGTGTCTTTCTTCGTAGGTATATTTTCTATAAAGTTCAAGACTATCAAGATGTACGCGACCGACAAGATCATATGTACTTGCTTTCTTTCCGTATTTTTCGTATTCACGTTTCTTTGGAAATTGGTCAAACAAACAAAAACGTCTAGTATCTTCTTTACTTAGAGTTTTTATTACACGATTAACAGTATACGGCATATCAAAGCCTTCACTATTCCACCCACTTAGTACATCAGCATCTTCAATTAAATTTAAAAATGTTTCTAACATTTCTGCTTCTGTGTCGAATAGAAAAGTATTCGGAATATCTTTAATTAATTCTTGTGCTTGTTCCATTTTAAGAGTTTTAGGTGGAACAGCTAAACACACCAGCATATCTAACCATTGTAGGTGTACAGCAATTGCAGTAATAGGCATAAATGCATCTTCTGGACTTGCATAGCCAGGTCCTGCTTCTAAATATCTACATCCGTAAATATCAACCCATTCCTTTTTAATATCATCCCATACTTGATACTCTTCTTTATTTGGTAATTCATTTAATTTAAATACTGTTATTTCTTTTTCATCCACTACTGTTTTTATTTTTCGAATCTTTACCAGGTGTTGTCCTGAAACAGCAAATGGTTGCATGTCAACCTCGATATCCCAAAACGCTACATTTAGTTTTGGAGCTTCTTGATTAAGATAATTGTCTTCTAAACATCGAAATACTGGATTAATATCTGATTCAAATAACTTGTGTGTACTATGAATCTTTTGTTCTTTAATAAAGTCTTTCCAGTTTTTACAGACAACTTTACTTAAAGAATCGTCATAGATTGATCTATACTTACCCTTTTGATCAGGGTAATAAAACATATACTTTGCGGGAAATTCTTGATAGGTTCGACCCTTAACTGGATCTCTTTCAACAACACGGACGATATCCTCGTCACGGTTCCAGATGGCATCTACATAACTCATTTTTATCCTCGTGATTTATGGCTCACTGACCTTCTAAGTTGCGATTTATGGCTCGCCGGACCTTTAATTTTTGTATTGCTTTAAAACTTGTTATTCATCTGGACGAATAGCGTGACCGCTAATTTCAACGATAGTTTCTAAATCGTCAAATTCTGTAAATACACGATCCCAATCACCTTTCATTGCAACTTTAATTGCTTTTTTAATAATGCTTGGTTTTACTTCGAGTTCTTCTGCTACAGCTTTAATCGTATCATTTAACCCTTCGTTTAAATCTTGAACTTCTTGTAAGACAGTTACGCCTTCTGAGATTAATTGACGGATTTTTGCTTGTTCTGGGGCACCAAATACTTTTGACATTTTTATTTTCCTTCAGGTTAGGTTGACATTGTATTATAATATCTCAATAATACAATGTCAATATAGGTTAAGAATATTTTTTGAGTTGTTTGTTGAGTTTATTTTCTAACACTTCTTCGTATGTGCGTTCGTGTTCAAATAATTGATCTGCTAATGTATCGTGTGTCCAAAATCCTTCTTTTACTGGTAATGCATAAGCAAAATCTTGTCCTTTCCAATGCCAAACTAGGTATGGTTTACCATTTAACATTGTTTTTTGAGCATCACGACCTTGTGCGTCTTGTGGATTATGTGAAATTGTATATCGTGTGTTATTAGATTTAAATTGACTTGGATGAGTTTTATCTAAATGACTTCCGATACCAGAAGCACCTCCGATAATTGCCGCAGCAGCCAAACCTCGACCGGCTCCTTTTGCAACATCTTTCCATCCTTCATCTGTTTTTTGAATATTTCCCATTTCGTGTTGACTAATAATATAGTCACCTGCAGAAACAATCATAGCTTTTGCTTGACTAACTTTTTCTTCAACCCATTCTGGTAAATTTTCATCACTAATCATATGATCATCGAGTTCTTTACACATACGAATAATTGTGTGTAAATTGCTTTTAACCATACCTACTTCGTCAGAGTATTCATTACTTTCGGTATACTTTTCTTTGTATTTTGTTTCACCGCGTTTATCGGCTTTTTTACGATCTTTTTGATAACCTGCAGCACTTTTAGTTGTTGCTATTGCATTTTTTGCAACCCAATTTCGATTATCTGGTTGTTCAGTTTTTGCTTTTTTACCTTCGTTCATGACACCCTCTTAATTTGTTTTGATTTTTTCTTTTTTTGTGCAATTGATTCTGCACCTGGCCCGCCATTTACAAAACCATTACCATAACCGCCTGTAGCTGAATTTGACGCAATTCCGCCTGAACCACTTGCACCAGCACTTGCAGATTCTTTAACTGTTAAATCAGCAGCTGAAGTAGGATGTTCATCTTCGTCACCACTTTTAGCAATAAGTTTACCAGAACTACGGTCTAAACTTTTTAACTGTTGTGGTTTGTGTTCTTCTTGACCTTTAAGGATTTTTCTTGCACGAGCAAATCCATCAACAATTACTTGTAAACTATCTTCATCTGCTTGATATTTAATACCAATACCACCTGCATTTTCCCAAGCACTGATGTTACTTCCTCTATCATCGATTAAGATGTTAGGAGTACCATCTGGTTGTTTTGCATATTTTGCTTTGTTTGGAGTAATGATAACTTCAGCAGGTTGTGGATTTAAGTGTTGTTTAATCCAAACTTTTTTCCATTTTTCTGAACCTTCATGATCGCCTCGTAAAGGACTTGAACAAATATAGTATTTGCCAAATAACTTAACCGACATACCAACAACTTGATCAGCCGCTGGACATTTTGGTAATCTAGCAAAGAAATCAGTTCCTATCATTTTGTTTAATGTAGGATCTGTTTTTGCTGGTGGAATTTCTCTATAGTTTCCACTTTCAACTCCGGCAAGTTTTGCATACTCTGTAAAAAAGTCTGCTAATACGCCATCCATGTCTAAATAAACGTTTGGTTTTTTCATTTCTTTTTACTCTTCTCTTTTTTTGTAGGTTTCAACCAATTTGAAACCGGACTATGTTTACCTGTAGTATCTACTTCTGTACTATCTTTAGGTGTTAATTTTTTTGATTTAAAACCTAAATGTTTTGACGCCGCATTTGTAATTTCATCACATGCACTTGTGTATCCAATTGTAACCAAATGTTGTCCAGTTGGACCGTCTTTATCTGCCATGAAGTCAGGAGCCCCTGCCATTGCTACCCCAAATCTATAAGAATGATAAGGATTGCTATTATCTAATTCAGGATACTGTTGAGCACCGGGTATACTTGAAACTGCACTTTTACGAAGTTTGCTTTCTTCTATAAATTCTCTTGCTCTCATTTATTTTCCTACAGGCTTTTCATTTGTGAGATATGGTCTACTAAACCAAAGTTTAAACCATTCATCAGTACCTGGTTTAATATTGTTTTTCTTCATTAACTCACCTTTTTCATTTCCAGTTAACGAAACATTACTTCCCTTATTTATTTCATTGTTGTGTGCATTTTTTGCACGATACTCTTGTAAACGTGCTTCTGCACCTAATCCGGCAAGATATTGAACAATTTTTAATTCTTGTAAAGGATCATCTGGAGCAAGGTACGCATCATCTGAACTATCTTGAGGAATATGTTCACTTGTTATATTATACTGTCTCATTTGTTTTCAAGCAACCTGATTAATTTTCCAATTTCCGATTCCCATGCTTCGCCAACTTTAACACAATTATTAACACGAGTATCACCTTTCATTTTAGTACCTTGTTTTTTATAACCTTTCCAACATTTAGAATCTAGTCGAGTATTTTCTTCAGCAATAGGATCAGGAGTTGTAACAGCAGGAGTAGGTTTTGTTATCCCCATTCCGTGTTTAGTCAATTCCATTAATTTTAAAATCCAAGGTTTACCTAATTTCTTTTCATCAAATCCTTGTGCCCAAACTTCATATTGTTGTTCAGTACTTGCACTTGGATCTTTTAAAATATCACGTAATTTTGAAAAGCTTATTCCTGTACCACGCGGAGTAACTTCTAAACTTACTTTAACATGTTCATACCCTTGGAATTTGTTAACAGCTTTCATTAAAGCTTGTGCAATTGGCATATTTGCTTGATCTTCACCGACCATAATAATGATATTATCATATTTAGGTGGTTGACCTGGCATTGGATTGATTAATTCATGTTTAATCTTTTGCATTAAGTTTCCGCCTTCATGCGTAACAGCAGAAATATGATTTGCATACTCAGGATAAAGTTTATGCCAAGTTTGAACTTTTACATTTACCGGAATAGGATCAGCTTTACCTACTGCATTGCCAATAAACAAATATGGAACAGCATTTAGTTGATTTGCTTTTTTAATTGTGTAGTTAAATAATTGTTCATGGCCAATATGTCCAACAAAACTTCCGATTGCAACAACAGCAGTCTTACCATCTGTTTTCGCTGGAGCAGGTTGCACTTTTTTTGAAGCCATTGTATCTTTCATTAACTGACTTGTAACTTTAGCAAGTCTTCCACTTGGTAAATTAAACACCAATCCTTCGATGTGGCTACCTAATTGGTCTTTCCCTACAATATTTGGACTGCTTATAATTGTATCCGAAAGTTCTTTTCTTGCTTTTGTAAGAATTTCAATTGCTTGGTCTTTAAGTGGATTAGTTCTTGTACGAGCTGTTAATGAAGCAACAAGATCTGGTTTCATGTTTACAACAGGAGCAATTATCTTACTAACATTAACACCTTTTTGTTCAAGTTGATTGTTAACCATTTTGATATTTGCATCGCTTTTTGACAACAGCATTTTTTTGATTTTATCTGCATCAGGTAGATTCTCGCCAGTGCTATATTTTTTAAAAATAAACGGCACAAGTGTCATTGATTTACCTAATTTTTTAGGATCATATGGAATGTTTACAAACTTTAATCCTTGTGGTGTTTGTTGTGCCATATCATTATACATCATTTCTGCTTGTACAATTGTATCAGGTGGTAATACTTTAATAAAGTTACTATGTAAGATCAAACTCATAGCAGCATCGTATTTTTTAGTAAATTCTAAACGATCTGGTGGTTGACCTGATTCTTTACCAAATCTTTCAAAATCACCGATATTATCTACATATTTTGGTTCAGTAACTTTTGAAGTCATAAAGAACGGGCGGCCTGCTTCATCTTTTCCAAAGCGAATCCCAGCACCGTCTGCTTTTAAGTTAATTGCCATACCATCTAATGTACCGCCATTATCAGCAATTTCTTTACACATATCAATAAAGTCCAAGTTCTTCATTTCAACAGTTGATCCTGGATTGTAGATATGTTGAATACCTTGACGTTTATAATTTGGAGCATCAGCTTCAGTTACCTTTTTAGTTTTTTTAACTTTAGGAGTTTTAACATCGGTAATATAATCCTGTTTTAACTCATCTAAATAATCCGGAGCAGAAACTTGTAATGTTTTGAGCATTAAATCTACAGCAACTGATTTTTCTACTGAATCTCTATCAGGATCATCTTTATATAAACACTGTGCGCCTATGTTGAAAAGTTTTGAAATAAAACTCTTAACAACTCGTTCTTTTTCTTCAGGTTTTAAAATTTGATTCATAACTTTTAATAAACCAGTAAACGACCAAAAGTCTTGTGAAAGTGCGGCTGCCTGTTTAGGACCGATACGATCTCCAAATAAAGTTAAAAAGATTTTATCAATATCGTGATCATAATTTGATGTAGGTAATTCTCGCATTACCTGTAACCCATCAATTAACAATGGAAGACCTTGTTTATCAAGAACCGGTTCGTATTTTGCACGTAATCCTCCGCCTTCTTTTGAGCTCACTGCAAAAGATAGCATACTATCTGACTTTGGAAAATCTTTTTCAACACGAGCTGCCCCTCGTCCGTCGAGTTTTCGAAGTATAAATTCTTTTTTACTTAATACTCCAAATGATTGAATTAGAAATTTATGGAATACTCCTTTAACTCCTGCTTGTAAATCGTCCCAAGAACTTGAATGACTAAATTTTGCCCAATCTGTTGGTTCATTGTTTGCAAATTCAACAAATTCAAGGTCAATTTGAACCTTGATTGGCGGGTTTTCTAGTTCCCATAAACTGCTAAACTGTTCATTTCCACGCTGAAATCCTAGACAAGTTGCAAGTCCAACTTGTTTTCCTTGAACAGATTTTAAGAATTCTTCAAGTTCTGCTTCATTTTCTTTAGGAACCATTGTATCAATATCACCTACTTTAGGTTTCTTAGTAACAAATTGTTCATCTGATATACCTTTTACATTAAAAAAGTGTAATGAACTACCACTTAAGAACTTTTGACTTTTAAGTAGTTCAGGTCTCCATAATGGAACATGATATTGTTGAGAAAATGATTTATTAATAGAAAGTAATAAATTGTTAAGTATTGGAACAATATATCCTCTTTGCGTAACTTTTAGATTTATTTGTTCTGCATCATGCCCGTTAATTGAAAGATTTCCACCTTCACTTATAGGTTGTGCTTTTAAATATTCTGGATGAAGTTTGTTAAACTCACGCATTACGATACCAGCAACAACATTTGCATCATTTTCTTCTGGTGAACCTGTTGTTGGATCGATATCTTTATGTTCTTGATGTTGTTTTGCGTGAACAAGTTCGTGTGCAAGTGTGCGTAATGCATCAACCGGTTGTCGATTTGCAATTGCGAGTTCTAATTTGTTTTCTTTGTTATAAAAACGTCCCATTGTTGGTTGATCTTCATAAGAAAGAGTTTTTTTAAGTATAATAGTTGGAAGTTTATCTAATTTAATAATCGTCTTTGCTATTGGTAAAAATACTTTAAGTATGTCTTTAAAATCCGTTGGTTCAATTGTTTCAGAAAAAATCTCAGGTTTGTGGATTAAATCAAATAATTTCATATTAATTGCCTAAATTATATTCGCCTTTTGCGATATCTTGATGAAAGTGGTCTTCTAAACGTTTACACAATTCCATACGAAACTTTTGTTGGAATGCATCTTTGGGATGTTTATCGATTTTATGATCTTTATAGTACTTTGTACATCCTGCATTAACTATCGGAAGCCAAACTTTCCAATCGACTGAATCATCATCAGTTGTATCATCATATTTCTTTTTTAGATCTTTAGCTATTGGCAAAAAGTATTTTTTATGTAGATCATCTTCATCAATAATATACCAAAAAACGTTATCACTAAATTCTTGTTCTTCTTCTTTTGTTAAAGCCTGAGAATCTCGATCTTTGTCACGATCAACATCGTGGTTAATATTTCCAAAAAATTCAAATAGTTTCATATTGATTACAGTCCTAGTAAATTATCCAGTATTTAGCGTATTTTAGATAACTTTTTAAAAGTTAAGCTTTGCGGCTTGCAATGTTCCACGACTTATGTCTAATTGCACACGTATCCATGCATAATCACCGGTAAAATTAAACATATCAGTTTGAGTAGGATGACTTATTGCGCCACCAAACCCGCTTATTCCAGGAGCACCCGTTGTTTCTAAACCGAGATATTGTTTTTGTGTTGATGTAAGTGTTTCCCAATCTTGATCAATTGGACTTGGGCTATTGCTTACTTGTATTGAACATGTTCCTCTAAAAGAACCTTCAATTGTATACGTTACAGTGTGAATTCGTTCACCTAATTTGTAATAAGCTGAACCTGGTAATTTATTACTGAAAAAAGTTAAAACAGGAGGAGGTGTGCGGCCGTTGACCATCTGTGGCATTTGAATGATTGCCTGAGTGGTATGGGCATTGTTTGTTGAATATTGATTATAAAATTCAAATGTTTTACTTAATTGTGTCATTGTTTGTCCTCAGATATACTATTTAACCTAATGTATATCTGAGAACAGTATCAAACCTTAGTCTTTTAAATCTTCGTCTTGTTCGATTTTAACTTTTTCAGTTGACATAACTTCGATAACGTTAAAAGTAAAAGTATTATCAATAACGTCAATCTCAACAACACCACCGTTTGTTAATTTACCAAACAGTATTTCTTTACTAAGTGGTTTCTTAATATGTTCGTCAATTGCACGATGTAACGGACGAGCACCCATTTTCTTATTAAATCCTTTTTTGATCAATAATTCAACAGCTTCAACAGTTGGTTTAACATGCACATTTTTGTCTTTAATTTGTGCATTAAGTTCATCCATGAATTTTTTAACAATTTTAATCATTGTTGTATGTTCAAGTTTGCCAAACGTAATAATACCGTCTAATCTATTTCTAAATTCTGGTTTAAAGAAAGAATTAACAGCATTATTGATTTCACCTTCACGTTCTTGTGAACCAAAACCTACTGCATTACGTTCAGCATCGCTTGCACCTAAATTTGAAGTTAAAATAATGATTGCATTACGACCATCTGCTTTTTTCCCATTTGATCCTGTTACAAATCCGTTATCCATTAACCCTAATAACACATTGCTAACACTCGAATGAGCTTTTTCAATTTCATCTAATAATAAAACACAATTAGGATGTTCTTGAAGTTGTGTAATAAGTTGTCCAGCATTATCTTCAAACCCTACATAGCCTGGAGGTGCACCAATAAACTTTGAAACTGAATGTTGTTCTTGGAATTCACTCATATCAAATCTAACAAGTTTAACACCCATTGATTCTGCAAGTACCTTGGCAGTTTCTGTTTTACCACAACCTGTTGGTCCGACAAACAAAAAGTTACCAACTGGTTTATTATGAGATTTTAAACCTGCTTGTGCAATAAAGATTTTATCAAGTAAGATATTAATTGCAGAGTCTTGACCAAATACCTTACCATGCATATTTTTATCAAGATCTTTAAGATTTTTATTTTCTTTTGCCGCAATTTGTTCAAGTGGTAAGTTTGCTTGTTTAGCAACTTCGAAAACAATTTCATCGTGATCAACAACACCGCCTTCTTCATCACGTACTTTAAATCTTGCTGAAGCACAATCAATTAAATCAATTGCTTTATCTGGAAGCTTACGATCAGTTATGAATTTAGCACTATATTTTACCGAGTCGGCAATTGCTTGTTTTGTGATCTTAACATTATGATGTTTTTCATAATATTTTTTAAGACCTGTGATAATTTTAATTGCCATTGCTTCGCTTGGTTCGTCAACAACAACACGTTGGAAACGTCTCATCAATGCACGATCTTTCTCAAAGTGCTTACGGAATTCTTCCCATGTTGTTGATGCAATAACTTTAAGTGTACCTTTGCTAAGTGCAGGTTTAAGCATATTAGACATATCGTTAGCACTTCCACCTGTTGCTCCAGCACCACTCATCATATGTGCTTCGTCAACAAACATAATTGAATTCTTTTTCTTTTCCATGGCCGTGATGACCATTTTTAATCTTTCTTCAAAATCACCACGATATTTCGAACCAGCAATCATTGCGCTAATATCTAAGTTATAAACTGTATGATTTTGAAGATATTTTGGAACATTTCCTTCAACAATTTTACGTGCAAGGCCTTCAGCAATTGCAGTTTTACCTACACCCGGATCACCGATCATCATAACATTTGATTTTTGACGACGAGCAAGTATTAATAAAATATCATCAATTTCTTTATCTCGGCCGATAACAGGATCAATTTTCTTTTGTTTAACTTGGTTATTAAGGTTAACGCAGTATTGAACTAAGACTTTTTCAAGTTGTGGATTACCTTTTTCTTCAGTATCTGAGTCACCGCCTTTTACAAAGCCTTGACTAATAAATTCAAGGTATGGATCTTTTTCAATTTTTGCAAGACGCATAAAATGCAATGCATAACTTTTCTTTTCTGAAAATAAACTTATAAAACAATCTTGTGGTTCAATAGTTGAACGACCAGAAAATAATACCTGTGTAAATGCACGATTTAACATACGTTCTACACTGTGTGTTTTTTTAGGACGAGTTTTTGATTCAATGTTTACAATGTCATCTAACTCTTTCTTAATAAATTTATCAAGATTTGATTTTAATGATTTGAGATCGGCACCAAACTCAGTTAATTGTTGTTCAATTTTTGCATCAGTAATCATACCATACAAAAAGTGTTCTAATGTGATATACTCATGTTTGTTTTTAATTGCTAACTTAATAGCACGTTCAAATATCGCTTCTAAATCTTGATCTGGATCTAACATATTATTTCCTTTTTAATTTTTTTAAACCAAGAGCCCATTTAATACTGCTTGCTCTATCCTGAAAAACTACACCTTCTAAATGATCAAGTTCGTGAAGGAAACATTTACAATCGTAACCTGTAAACTCTCCTTCCATTACTTCACCTTTTGAATTTTGCCACCTTGCTTTAATTGCGCTAGGACGTTTTATTTTAACATAAATTCCAGGAAAACTCAAGCAACCTTCTTCCAAATCAAGCAAATTTTCTGTATTTGCAATCACTTCTGGATTAAAAAATGCAATTCCTTTAGTTGGATTCGCCTTACTTCCCATAACAAACATACGAACACGTTCACCAACCTGGTTTGCTGCAAGTCCAATACCGTCAAATTTAATCATCAAATCTAACATATCTTGTTCTAACTGAACAGGATCATGTGATGGATTCTCAAAATCAAATAAAGGCATTTGTTCTCTTAATATTGGATCAGGAAATTTTACGATATTCATATATTCAAATTCCTTAAATAACTTTTTTGATCTTCTGTTAGTGAAGGAATACTAATTTTAATTCTAATCAATAATCTTCCTTTACGTGAAGGATCATTAAAGTTTGGCATTCCGTTTCCAGCTAAACTTAAAATCGAATCATGTTGTATGCCTGCAGGAACTGTGGTTTCTAATCGTTTATTATCAATACCTGTAATGTTAATCGTAGAACCAGTCATTGCTTCGATACATGAAATTTCATGTTCGATAACAAGATCATCACCTTGACGTTTGAATTTTGGATGTTCTGTAATATGAACTGATAATAAAATATCTCCACGTGGTATTCCAGATATGCTATCATCGCCCATTCCACTTAACCGTAAATTAGTACCTTCATGCACTCCTGGAGGAATTTTTACATTAATTGTTTGTTCACGTCCACTCGGAAGTGAAATATTTGCGATAACTTCTTTTCCATAAAACGCATCTTCTAAAGATATTTGAGTTTGGAGTTGAATATTTCTATTTACAGGAGCCCTTTGTCTAAATCCAAAAATATCACCAAACATGTGTTCAAATCCTGCAGGTCCTCCACCTCCAAAGTGGAATTCAAAACCACCTGGGCCGCCGTGAAATTGTGGTTGAGGATTATCATATTGCGATTTCTTTTGTTCGTCCCCTAAGATTGCGTATGCTTCTTGTATTTCTTTAAATTTGTTATCATCACCGCCACGATCAGGATGATGTTTCATTGCTAAGGCACGATAAGCCTTTTTGATTTCGTCTTGTGATGCGTTGCGATCAACGTTTAATATTTGATAGTAGTCCATATTCATAAGTCTATAAAAAGAAAGGTTTATAGTGTTAATTATACACTATAAACCTTGTGTTGTCAAGAAACTGAATTATTTTTTCTCTGGAACTTTTGTTCCTTTAAACTTTTTGTGAATTTTAATAATTTTGCATTCTTTTTTAACAGAACCATTTTTATTCTTAACTACTTGACCTTTATTATCTAAAACATCTTTACATACTTCTTTTTTTTCTACCGCAAGTGCTGAAAAACTAATTGTACTTGCAAATAAAATTGCTAAAAATAATTTCATTTTACTTTTCCTTAGAGAACCGGTTCTTCATGTTGTGGAACAACTTTACCAAATTTGTTTGCATCAACTGCAGCAACTACTGGAGCCGGTGTACCAAATGAAGGAGCTACCGGAGCCGGTGCATGATAAGCTGGTGCAGGAGCTACTGGAGCAGGTGCATGAGCTACTGGAGCCGGTGCATACGATGGTGCCGCAGGTTGTGGCATAAAATTACCTAATCCTGGTAAAGATGAAGCACTATTAATTTTTTCTTGTGTTCTACCATGTGCAGTAATACCTAAAACTACACCCATTGCAATATGATATAATCCACCACCCTGAAGTGTCAACGGTTGCCACATATCTAAATGTTGTCCTGGATTATAGAATTGTAAAATGTTATATAAAACCGGTCCAACAACGAAATCAAACAAACATGTTAACATGTAAGTTATCGCCATCATCGGTCTCCAATTGTTTTTCATAAAGTCGTCCCCTTTTTGTTTTGCTACTTTTGTTGCCATAATTTTCTCCTAAAAATTTGTTATAATGGAATCCAAAGACAAATGCCTTGACTCATTAATAATGTTCCTAATCCTGCTACTATAAAACTGCCCCAAAACAACGTCATACTAACTGCTAAAATACTTGCTGATAGTAATACAATTGATAATTGAAATGCAGTTGATGCATAACTTGTCCAAGGACTTTTTGATTTTGCTACATCACGATCGTATTCTAACTTTTGAGCTTTTTCCATTAATGCTTTTTTACCATCACTTGGTTCAAACTCGTAACGGTTGATCTTTTCTGACAGATCTGCAATACGTACTTTGTCGCCAATTCTTTGTGCATCATATAAAGCATTTTCAGCCATGGTTTGTTTAAGTGCTTTAGCTTGATAAAATGCCCATGTATCGTTTGCTTTAATAGTATTATTTAAAATTAAACTACTGTATCCATTTCCGAAAAAAGTATTAACAGCAAGCAATAATGCAAATACATTAATAACTAACCCTGCCTTATCTTTAATTTTGGCTTCACGTTCACTTCGTGATCCTACTGGATGGCTTGTTTCATTTAGAACTTTTGGTTTTTTATTAACCATATTTAAAACTGAATCAATTAATGCCACAGTTTTCTCCTTTACGGCATTAATTTAGCTATTGTAATAAGTCCGTTAATAGCTGTATTTAATGTTTCCATAGCTGCTAAATCGGCCATGTTTGCTTGAATGTTAACTTGACGCTGTACATCTAAAACAAGTTCAGAATATTCTTCTTTACTAATTTGACCTGTTTTTAACAATTCAGATAATTCATTTACTTGTGCATTAGCTGCATTAATGTCAGGATTTGAACTGCTAATACTTGCTAACAAACTTTGGTTATACTCAATAGTCATCGTGGTTTATCTCCTATAATTTTCTGCATACTTTCTGCAGATTTTTCTATTGTATCAAATTTAATTTTGCAAAACATCGGACTTACTTTGCCTTTTGAATATTGTTCTTTCAAACCTTGGGCAATTTTATTAAGATCAACTGATGCATTTTGTACAGGTTCGTTGTGCGGAATATATTCTGTAAAGAAAACAAAAAAATGAGTTTTATTTGCAATTGCTGTTGAATTTATACTGCTCAATTCAAAATCATTGCAATTTTCTTTATAAAGATTAGCATTTTCTCGTATTTCAGAAATAATTCGATATTCATTTGTATCATATTTCATTAGATACGAATCAACAACAGCACATCCTGATAATAAAACAACTGTTAACGCTGTTAATATTTTTTTCATTTTACACTCTCAAATATGTCTTTCTGGGTATTATACCATTCGTTCCAACTAACAACTTTAATTTTACATTCTTGATACATTCCGTAGTTTTCAGTAACTACAGAAATAACATCGCTTAATTTAGATGTGGTTGAATCGATCTCTTTTAAAGTAGGGCATGTAACTTTCAAACTTGAAGGTGCATCTGGAAATTTACGTTTAACTGAAACAGTTTTAGAAGATCCACACCCTACTAAAAACATTGTAAAAATTAAAATCAATAAATGTTTCATTTTTTAACCTCTATTTGATTTATATATCCTAAACGATTTAATGCCGCATCATTAATAATACTAATTGCTTCAAAATCAACGTTGCAATCTTTATCAATTTGTTTTTCAACAGTTTTAATTCGTTCTTTAATTACAACTTGTACTTCTTTTACACCTGATTTTTTCCTTTCAATTTCGTTAGCAAGATCTTCAACTGCTTTTTTCGATTTTTCTTCAGAAATTCTAACTTTTTCTTGTTCTTCAGTAATTTTTGCTTTCCATTCCATTTCGGATATGATATACCCTTTAAAAAATATACCTACAATTAACAACAAAATTCCTAAAAGTTGTAAAGGCGGTTTATATAAGTCAATATATATAGAATTTATAAAAGATAAAGCAAATGTTAAGATTAATCCTAATATGATAGCAATGTTTATTGATACATTCAACACGTTATCTGGTAGTAAACTTAACATCCAAAAGATTTGAGACATTTTATTGTCCTTTTAAAACTTTAATTGCATGATCATAATGTTTAATACGATCTTCTAAACCGATTGTACCTCCATTTATACGTTTTGTTAACATAATAATATCTCTTTTGTCTGCAAATTGATTTAAGTTATTTGTTTCCCAAAACCAACAAGCTGATTGTACAGCACCTTCAAAAGTGCTTAGATATTCAGCAACTTCTTCTGGAGTGATTTCTAAACTTTCAGCAAACCAAGTATAGTTGCTTTTTCCAGTTAATTGGATCAGACCTCGACCACAATAACGATATCCGTCACCTGATTCTTCCGAACCATTTCCCATTCTATTTGCATAAACTTTGTTAGCAATTTTTTCTGGTTTTTGAGCATATTCATTTGCAATTGCATCGTTTGGAAAGTATTTTGGAAATACTTTTCTTAATGTAACAGCTCTATAGTTTAAATTTTCCTTTAAAAATTTATAATTACCACTTTCGTGTGCAGTTTGTGCTAAAAATGCCGCAACACGTGGAATTGTATTAATTTCATAATCTGGAAGAATTGTGTTTAATGCTTCAAACCAATGTTCAATAACCGGATTATTTGTAATAATTTGTGCAAGCTGGTTCTGTGTAAAATTAAAATCAAATGATTCTGACATGTTTTATCCTTTTAAAATTAGTTTACCAAATTGTTTTGGCTAGAATTACTGCTTTATTTTTATTTCTAATTAAGAAATGATTTTCAATTTTGTTAATATCGTAGTTTCCTAGATACTTATTTAAATATAAAACCTGTCCTTGGCTTGATTCGTCTAATTGAATTGCACCTTTAAGTGCATTTTTTAATGTATTATATTCACCTATAGCAATAACTTTTGCAGTTAATGGTTCTGCATAAGGTTTTCTAAAAGTAATGTTTCTATTTTCATCAACTTCTATTGAATCCATAGCACCTTGATCAAAAAATGTTGAAACTTCTCCAGCATCTGCACCTTCTATGCTATTTGCATATTCATCTGGTGATAAAGGTACGGTTTTAATGATAGCTTCTTTGGTAAAATCGTGTCCTTGTATATCTTTATACCAACGAAATCTCCAAGATTTGCAATCACATAACTGACTAAGTCCGCTTAATAATTCTGTTATCTTTGAAGGTGCTTGATCATTTCTTTCAAGTTCAACAAAAATGCTATATTGTCCGTCACGTTCTTCACCTGAACTCACATCTGCATCAAGAACAAATTCGAAACCTCTTTCAATAAATTCCATTAGATCGATCGCAGGTTCTTTGTTTGCTGCACGAAATCGTAATGTGATAATATCTTTATCATCACCCATTTTGCTGGCATATTGATCGATAGTGAAAAGATTATCAATCATATCTTTTAGATCAGCTCTACGCAAGCCTTCCATAACCTTATTGTCCTTGAATTGGTTCTGCAACTGGGTCATTTGGCATCGCCTCCTGTGCTGATGAGTCTGCATTCATTGAATTATTTGGATCAAGACTAATGTGATCTTTGATATATTCACTTTGTTGACGTTTTTGTCCTTGGAATATGTCTTGCATTAATTTTTTTGGCATTGTAATTGATACAATCCATACAGGATGAGCATCAATTTTACCTTTTTTAGTACCAGGACGAAAATCACTCGGTTTAAATACTCTACGAGGAACAAGTAATTCTTCTTTTTGGTAAGTTACCTTACATCCGTAGTCTAAAAGCCTTGAAGCAGCGTCTGGATCAGGCATTTTTTCCTCTGACCACATAAATTTACAACTAACTGAATGCCTATGAACCTCAGGTCCGACAATAAGTTCGCCATCTTCCCAATTTTTAAAAACGTATAGGTCTAGATCGTCAATAACTCTTTCAAAATCTTTCAAGATTTTAAAAGAATCATCACTTGTAGTTAGTGATTCGATGTTTTTAATTATATCTACAATATCATGCATAGTTTTCTCGTGTCCTCTTGACACAATATTTATGCAAATAAACAGCTATTCAAAAAAAGCCTCTTTAAAAACGGTTTTTTAAAAATAACTTAAATATTGTTGCAGGTCATCCCTTAAAGGAGGTCAAACTTGTCAAGACTTAAGAGACGCGAACGCAGCAACGGCACAAATGGTGCAGATCCGCGAGGAAATGAGGCACAAAACCTCATCGAAATCAAACATTACATCAAAAAGAAACGCGAAGTTAACATAATTCCTCGCAATACCAGCCAGGAAAAATACCTCGAGTATCTTAAAAATCCTAAGAAACACATTATTTTTGCTATCGGACCTGCGGGTACTGGTAAAACGATGCTTGGGGTTCAGTGGGCCATTAAACAATTAAAAGAGGGGGTGATTGAAAAGATCGTAGTAACCCGGCCAGCTGTTTCTGTTGATGAAGAACATGGGTTTTTACCAGGTACATTAAACCAAAAGATGGAGCCTTGGACAAGACCTATATTTGATGTGTTCCATGAGTATTATCACCCAAGAGAAGTAGCAGGATTGTTAGAAGATGGGATTTTAGAAATAAGCCCATTGGCATATATGCGCGGTCGTACATTCAAACATGCTTTTATCATTGCTGATGAAATGCAGAATGCAACACCTAGTCAGATGAAAATGCTATTAACACGTATTGGGGAAGGATCGAGAATGGTTGTCACTGGTGATTTAAACCAAGCTGACAGACCAAAAGAGAATGGTTTGCTAGAATTTTGCAGTCTGTACGACCAAGGAGGTGAAAACCGTATGATTGCTATGGCAAAGTTTGAAACAAAAGACATAGAGCGCCACCCTGTAGTTAAAGAGATCTTATCAATCTACAAGGAATTAGACTAAAAGTAGTACCTTACAATTTAAAAAAAGCCGCATACATAACGACCTGCAAATCACGTATGCGGTTTTTGTTTTTATTGTAATCTAGCTAATTTGACACAAACTGCGGCAAGATTTATTTCAGGATCAGCAATTAATGCATGATCAACTAATCCTTGTTTAATAATTAATAATGCAGAATCTTTAGTATCATCATCTTGTCCAAATAAATCTAAATTATCATACATCCAGCGATAAACGTCTTCCATTTCTTCTGGACGAGCACTTCCACATATAAGTTTTCGTGCTTCTTTGATCTTACCATCTTTAAATAATTGAACCATTTGTATTTTCCAATCAGCTTGTCCTGCATCTGATTGTTTTGCTCCAAGCAAATGACCATCTTGTGTATTTTGTTGAACAAAATTAATACATTTACGTAAATCTGGAAATGTAACTTTTACATAAGTATCTAAAGTATCGAGATCGAACTCAACATTTTCTTCAACTAAAATTGTTGCAACACGAGCAGTAAATTCTGTTTGATCAATGCTTGTAAAATGCATTTGTTGACAACGACTATGAATTGCTGGAATAATTTTATTAGGATGATTACATGTTAAAATAAAACGACTAGTACCTGAAAACTCCTCCATTACTCCTCTTAACGCAGCCTGTGCATCTGGAGTTAAGTAATCTGCTTCATCTAATAATACAACTTTAAATGGTCCAAAAGGAATCATACTAATAAAGTTTGTAATTCGTTCTTGAACTTCTTTAATACCACGTTCTCTCGAAGCGTTCATTTCAAGAACATCAAAATCAGGAATATCAATTTCATGAAGCAATAATTTTGCTAAAGTTGTTTTACCGATACCAGGTGCTCCACTTAACATCAAGTGCGGGATTGATCTATCTTTAATCCAAGATAAAATTTGTTTCTTTTGATTGTCATCTCGAAATACATACCCATCAACGGTATTTGGACGGTATTGTTCAACCCATAATGCTTTTGCCATATTTTTTCTCTCTTTGTGTGTTAATTTGTGCTAGTATATTGGGAAGAAAAGGGCATGTCAATACCCTTTTCGATATTATTAAAGATTTATTTTTTCAACAAATTGTGCTAATTCAGGAGCTTTCCATCCTTCGGGCTTTAATACCTTTCCATCTTCACGTTTGTTTACTTTGCCTGTGTCTAAATCAATTTTTGCAAAGTTTGTACGCATTACTTCATCCCATGCACCTTCAGCATCTGCGCCCATTGAATGAATTGCACCGATTGTTACAACAAGTATATCAATTAATGCATCTAATGTTTCAACTTTATCACTTGCTGTGATAGCATCAATAAGTTCTTGTGACTCTTCAGCAATTAATTTTACATACATCGTAAATTGATCATTGTTGAATTTATCAACAGATTGATCACATGCAACCATAAATTTTTCTTGATCTTTAAAAACTGACATATTATCCCGGAATGTTAAAGTTAAAATTTGAACCAGCTTTTGCAGCTATACCTATTTGTATATCACTTGGTTTTTCGTCTGCAACTAGCATTATACCGTTGAGATCTGCCATATGAAGTTTAGTAATTGTGCCATCTTCATTTTGATAATCAACCTCGCGTGTCCATCGACCGTGCTCTAATAAGACCCATTCGCCAACTTTAACATCAGTTTGATCGGGACCTATGGCCCAAACTTTTGCCCACCGAGGTTTAACACCATGACCTTTACCGTTATCACTTAGTAATACTATTCCACTTGAAGTAATTTCTTCATCAAAGTTAATATCACTTACAAAAACATTTTTCTTTAATGGTAGTAATTTACCGAAAATTTTACTCATTTTTTTCCTTATTTGTTAGGATTTTGTTGATTATAGTGGTCGTTTACAATATCTTCACGTTTACGAGCAATGATACCGCCGGGTCCTAACTCATCACCTCGAGCGTTCATTCGAACATTGCCAACTGCTGGCATTGTTTCGTTGCGTTGTGCTAATGCTTCCATATCAACTTCTTTACCTTGCATACTACGATATACTTTACGTTCACTCATTTTACTTCTCCTTATTTTAAAAATTCATGTATGTCTAAATCATACTTAATGCTGTCAACTTTATGTATTCCGATTAAGTATAATACATAACTTGCAACACTACTTCCTCGACCAACACCCCAAACAACATTATGTTCTCGCATTGTGTCAACTAGGTATTTAAGATAAAATAATAGATCAAACATGTTATGTTGAATAAACAAAGTTAATTCTTGGTCTACTCTTGTTTGTTGTTCTTTGGTCGTACATTGATCGTATAAAAATTCTACTAAATTTGTACAATAATCTTCTGGCATGAACCAATTTGATTGGTTTGATTTATCAAACAATTTAACTGAAGTATATAAATTTTGAAAACTTTTTAAATCTTGAAATACATCTGCATTTTGTTTACGTGCAAAATTAAATTGTTCAATTAATTTCAGATTGTCAATATTTAGATTGTTTAAATCTGTAATTTTACCAGAATATAGGCCTTGGACTATATCCTGTTCTGATAAAATAATTTCGCCAAATTCTGTTGATTTCATTGTCTAAGTATAGCATATTTTTTAAGAAAGATCAACCGACATTGATTAGACCATCAAGGTCTTTATTTTGTTTTTGCATGAGTTTCTTAGAAGCTTCGTATTGACGTCTTTGAATTTCTTCTTTCAATGATTCGAGGATGATGGCTATTTGCATTGCAAGGGCACTATTTCCTGTTCTTAAAGAAATACTATATTTTTTATTTAAATCTGTAATTTTAGCATCAAGTTCATTATCTTTTAGATGCGTAAAATCTTCTATCAAAGGATTAAACATATATTGTTACCAATTAATACAATTAATTTTTGCCCAAATTTTTGTTGAAGTATTTACATATGATTGGGTACAAATGTAAACAGTTTGTGTTGTTGCATAAATCTGACCTTGTAAATCACCAGGTTGTCCGTATGAATATAAAGGTTCAGTTGAAACTAATGAAACTAATGCGGATTGAATGATTTGCAGATCAGATATTTCTGATGAAGCAGCATCTAATGCATTTTTAATATTACCAAAATTATCTCTAAAACCTTGAGTATCATTATCTACTCCAGGAACTGGAAATTGCACATCTATAGTTGAACTATAATTTGTTATTGAACTTGTCATTTTAATTTACCTATTTTATAAAATTATTTAATTGTGATTTATTATTTGAATCTAATATTACGTGAAGTTCTTGGAAACAAAAGACCAGAAGATGGTCTTAAAAAATTATTAACTTTTGGAAATACTGTGTTTATTGAACCTCTTTCTTGATTAAAATACAAATATCGATTACCTGCATTAAGAATATCAGTTACATCTCCTACTCCACCTGAAGTCGATGTTATCTGTCCTTGTTTTGCATATTTTTGAATGTATGCTAATGCATCAGCTTGCGTCATTCTTGGATATAATTCTAAAACACATGCTAATATCCCGCACACTTGTGGAGATGCCATTGAAGTACCTGAAATTGACGTTATAAAATATGTGTTATTTCTTCTATCATTAATGGCCCCCCAAGTCGTATAAGAATTATTTATTGAACTTGTAATCTTAGTTCCAGGTGCAAAAATTGAAATTCGAGGACCTGTGTTACTATAACTTGCTTTCTGTTCGATTACAGAATTATTTATTGATCCTACGCATATTACATTAGATGCTGCACTCGGAGTAGTTCCTCTATTACTATACCATGTACTAGGTATTCCGAAATAAGTTGCTTCAAATGTATTATTATAATCTAACCCGCCAACTGTATCAATTAATGAAGATTCATTTCCTGCTGCTGCTACTACAATAATACCATCATCAATTGCTTGTTGGATATCTGCAGCTATCGAAGTTGAAAAGTAAGGCACTACTCCACTGTATATACCGCTTGCATGTAATTGTCCAGCGTTCAACGGAGTTGTGCCATCTCCGAGGATTGTTCCTCTATAATTTGTTTTAGTAATAGATCCAGATTGGCCTGTAGTTGGAAATGTAATCGATGATCCATAACTACAATTACAAATTGTAGGATTACGTGTTCCTGTCGCAGGATTTTTAGATTTTGTTCGATGAAATGCTCTAATATAATCCCACATTGTTAATACTGACATTGTACGTTGAATATTTTGATATGGGTTAATATTGTAAATAGTTGCACTTCTTGCCCATCCGTTTGAGTTACCTGCAGTTATTCCGGCAACATGGCAACCGTGATTATTTTCATCTGCTACTTCTCCGATGCCGTAATGATAAGGAGTGTACAAATATGTACCTGATAACAATGTTGCATTATCATCATCAACTGATGCAGCAACTGAGTTTAATGTATACCAATCTAACTGTACCACACGAGATCCACCAGTGCCGTCTGGGTTAACACTAAATTCTGGATGTGCTGGATCAAAATGACCATCAACAATTAAAACATCAACATTCTTACCGCTCAGGCCCGAAGTTACACTATTATTAATTGCGGTAACACCTTCCCATCCCCAATTTGGTACTTGTTGTCCATTGATACATCTATACAATCCCCAGTTTTTACCCGTGCTGCTTAGTGCATATTTCTCAAAATTTCCAGTCTGTGTCCATAATGGAGTTATTGAGTTTAATAATAACTCTGCTAATTCCACACCTTCAACTCTTGGATCTTGCATCAGTCGATTTGCTTCGTCGATCGTTAAACAATAATGCGTGTTTCGGCTAATCGGTCTTCGACGATAAACTGAAACAGCTCGTTCTGGAATTTCAGTTGTTCCTCCAACTGTTTCCATATCAATATAAAATTGATCAAGGTCATCAAAAGATTTTAATGTAACGATATATTCTGCGATAGTTGACATATTAAGATTCCAATGGTAATAAAGTTAATGTTATTGCAAATGTACCAGCTGAACCATTATTATTTGTAATTGCTAACTCGATATTTGAAGTTGGGGGAGATTCATTATTAAATCCTATTACACCTGGTGTAACTGGTACTGTAGTGCTACTACTAGTAGTAACTATTTCAGCAATAATTCCAGTTGTAGTTGGATCAACTAACATACTACGACTGCTATCTGCTGTTCTTGAAGCAGTATCACTATATATTCTTACCCAAGCTCCGCCGACTGCTGATACAACTCCTACATTATATAAAACATATCCTTTATATCCGACAATTGTTAAATTTCCAGTTGCTCCGCTAGCAATAGATGATGATGTTCCGATTACTTGTACACGAGATGGTAACGAACTACTAACTGATGCACTAATAGTTCCATCACCAGTAATTGAAATACCTGATCCAATTTTAACTCCGCCTAATATTACTGATGTTGCAGTTTGTAAAGTAAAACTTCCTGTTGTGACTGAAATAGTTCCATCTTGTGAAATAGAAACACCTGATCCAATTTTAACTCCGCCGAGTGAATTTATTGTTGCAGTTGTTAATGTAAATTGTGAAGCAGTTGTTGCACTAATAGTTCCATCACTAGTAATTGAAATACCTGTACCAATTTTAACACCACCTAATATTACCGATGTTGCAGTTTGTAAAGCAAAACTTCCTGTTGTGACCGAAATAGTTCCATCTTGTGAAATAGAAACACCTGTACCAATCTTTACCCCACCTAATTGACTTGCTGTTGCAGTTGTTAATGTAAATTGTGAAGCAGTTGTTACACTAATAGTTCCATCTTGTGAAATAGAAACACCTGTACCAATCTTTACCCCACCTAATTGACTTGCTGTTGCAGTTGTTAATGTAAATTGTGAAGCAGTTGTTGCACTAATAGTTCCATCACTAGTAATCGAAATACCTGTACCAATTTTAACTCCACCGAGAATATTTGTTGTAGCAGTTGATAAATTTGCTACACTAATTGTTCCATCTAAGCTATATGTTATGTTACTGCCAATTTTAACACCACCTAAAATTATAGGACTTGCTACAGGTAAAACATAAGATGTTTGAGCACGTATCCTTCCATTTGAATCAACAAAAGTTGTAGCATTATCAGGAATAACACCACCGAGTATTGTATTTGTTGCAGGAAGTAACGTATAATTTGATGATGAATGAAGTGTTTGTACCGTTGAAATTTCTTCTGCCGCGGTATTAAGTGCTAATCTTATTTGTGCAAAATTATCTCGAAATCCTTGACTAGGATTATCTTGACCTTGAACGGGAAAATTTGTGTCTATATTTTGTGAATAGTTAGTTACGTTACTTGCCATAATTTTTTCTGTCCTTAAACTTATATTTATTAGCGGTCGGTTGGATTCATTAACCACCCAGGTTTTTCTGTATCTTTAACATTTTCAATAATAATACGATCAGTATCAAAATGATATTGTTTAAAATCAAATGCGTTAGTATCTAATGCATTTTTTATTCTTGAAAGTATCTTAATTGACCCGCCAGGAATTGTATAACAAAGAGGAACCGCTTTAATGAACCCTAACGGAACACCAGTGTCTTGTTGTACTGTTGTCATATATTTTGGATATAATCTTTCATCTACACTAATGATTGAATTTGGAGTTATTTGAATCGATTCAATTGCATATCGCATATTTTCAACAGATGTTGCATATAGTGGAGATGCAATATTTCCAATCATTTGATTATCAATAATGTCAACATAAATTATTTCGTAAATATCATTTCCGTGTTGATCTTGCGCCAACACACTTTTAACTTCACCAAAATAAAAACTTTTACGATGAAAATATTCTTGCATTGCTTCGGCATATAAATTTATATCAACTTGTTCAATACCGGTTTCTAATAACATTTTAATTTGTTTTTGAATACCAAATTCCGGATCGTTTGGTCTATATATTAACACAGGATCAAAAATTATCGGATCAGTAACAAACGTTGAATATGAAAAACGTTGTTCTTTTGATAAAAATGGTTTCACATATATTCTTGTGTAATCGGTTAGTGTGTCAGTGTTTACAGTAATAAAGAATTCTTTATCAATTGAACTTAATCTATATACATCACTTGCACGTACAGTAAATTTTAAATTTTTATCAACTGAAGTTTGTCCTCCATCGATTGATAACGAGCCAAATGAATGTGAAGTTGAAGTAAAATCAAAATAAGTTTGTCCGGTGTTTACAATTTTACCTTGAATGGTACCATCTTGATTTAATATCAATCCTTGTGGTAATTGACCTTGTATTATTTCATATTCAATTGCATAATTTGTATTTAGATTTATAGCCTTAATTGCAATTTCACTAATTTCACCTGGAATTAGTGTTCCTAATGAACTTGTACTAACAAATTGAATCGAACTTTGTACATCACCTAACACATTTAACAGATAAATTTGATTTGATGCCACTGTTTCACCAAGATAAACCCAACTATTGCCGGTGAAAACGTAAGCTCGTACGGTTCCGTCCATTAAAGGGAGAAGTAAATCAGCATTTACTGCTGGAGTCATACTAACTAACACAATATCTCCAATTGATCCGGTATAAGTTTCTGCATTAAGAACATTACTTGGAAATGAATTGTTTGTTTCTGTATAAACTTTACCTACAATCCTTGCATTGTTACTACCGACAGCATTATATAAAGTATCATCTCCTGTTGCTTGATCAATTTTTATAACTTTAACAGTAAATCGATATCCTAACGCAAATGCTGGTTGATACATTAATTGACCATATAAATTACCATTCATTGGATCTAAGGTTAGACCTGGAGGGTGTTGATTCACCGTTCCGACATAAAAAATTCTCGAATCAGGCAATTGCTGAGATAATGGTTGGTCAATATTAAGGATACCTGTGGTTTCAGTTAATTTAATAACACCAGTTATTGTGTAAATGGTCGAATCTGTATTAGGAATAAATTCATTAAATTGAATTTTCATCCCTTTAACAGGTAAAATTTCTGCATTTTTATAATAAACAGCATTTTGACCTTTTAAATTTTTTGTTGGTAAATGCGCAAGGTTAATTTGACTATCAACATACAATTTAATATCTGGATTTACTCCAACTGTGTTCCAATCATACAGTACAGGACCATCTAACGGGTAAGGATCGTAGTCATATATACTAAAAATTTGAGGTTTTCCTGCACGAACTGTTCCGAGATTTTGTACTTTTGGAAGTTTTTCACCATATTTACTTTGCCATATCGGTGCCAATATATAACCAGCACTTGCATTAAGATCTGCATCATCAACACTCATATATGTTGTGTCAACTCTTAAACTTTCGTGATCGAGTACTTTAATGTCAAATAATCTACGTGAACTTTGAATTCCATCAGTTACTGTTACATAAAATTGATAAATTCGGTTAATAACCTCTGGTTGAAGTTGTTGAGTACTTCCCCAATATACTTTTCCATCTGAAATATACGAAGTAAATCCTAAAGCATCAACAGGAGTTGAAAGAGCTTCGTTAGTATAAAGACTAATACTTCTTATATCAATAACTTTACAATAATAAAAATTTCCATTAAGAGTTGTCATACCTTTAATGTTTTGAATAAAAATTTGATCTTTATCTTTTATGTCGTGTGACTCGGTAAGGATCACACGTGCCGGACGTTCTTTTGCAACATAATTTATTTGATAAGATTTAATATAAGTTGAAGAATTAGCTAATGATTGGTTAATTGAGCTGTGTTCATATGGAAATGCATCATAATATTCTGTATCATAACCTCCATTTAATGTAACTGTTTTATCTATTTTTAAACTATCGTTAATATATCCTGTAATTCGTCCATCAGTTGATAATTTTAAATTTGGGGGTAAATTTCCTTCATTATCACCTATATAATATTTAAGAGTATTACCCTTACTTAAAATATCAGTTTCTGCTCTAAGTTGATAATCAACATATTCTTTATTAATTGAATAAAACTCACCATTTAGACCAACAGGCAGTAGCCCACTTGAAGTAATCCAAACTGGATTACTTGGACCGGTTACATCAAAACTAAAAGTTCTATCACTTACACCTTGTGTATTTGTTGCTCTTATAACAAAAGTTGATTCTATATCTACTGGAACAGAACATGGTGTTCCTAAAATAACACCTGTAGAGTTGTTAAGATAAAGTCCAGTTGGTAATTGTCCACTAATTATTGAATATGAACTAGCATTTGTTGCAGTTAAATTAATAGACATTGTTATTCTTTCAGACAGGGTTCCTAAGAACCCTGATGTTGTTTGCCATATAGGTTTTGTCATTACAGTCTACCTACTGCTACTTCGATTATACCTTGTCCTGGATCTGTTTTATCCTCTAATGCTTTACCAATTATCGAACCTAAAATTGGAAAAGTTGCTTTTTTAGCATAACCTGGAGTATTTGAAGTTGTTAATAAATCACCTTTTTTAACAAATCCACTAACTTTAACCGGCACACGACCAATTAATGCAATGCATGATCTTGTTCCTGTTAATCCTTGATTTAATACATATGCAGGATGTGAAGTTACTGGTCCAGCAACTCTTATATCATCAAGTTCTGTTGTTGTTGTAACTTCAGCAGAACCACCAAATACAAGAACAGTTCCTGGTTCATATTCAACATCTGATGAATACCATTCAGCTAAGTCAGCATATGTTGCTTGGAATGTTGCACCTGTTGCTAATGTCCAAGTTCCATATACTATTGTACCACTTGAATCTGAACGCAATGAATTATTAACAGTTAAATCTGTTGCTGTTGATTTTGTTATTACATTTAAATATTGAATTGAAACATAGTTTGGTAATCCGATAGTAACGCTACCAGTTGAACCACTAACTGTAACTTCATTTGTAGTACCTGATAAATGCATTGCTGTAGCAGTAGTTAATTCACTTGTATCTGGATTATAATGAACAGCCCAATCAGTTGCCGCAGATGAACTATCTGCACGTATTGGAGCAATATATGTTCCAGCATTTGATGAATTTAATTCAGCACCAGTTGCATTTATTATGATTGAATTTGCTGTTTGATTTGTTGCTCCAGCTTGATTACCAATCGCTACTGCGTCATCTCCTTGATTGCTATACCCTGCACTTGCTCCGATTGCAACTGATTGTTGACCTTGAGAAGTTAGTCCAGCACTTAAACCGATAGCAACTGCACTTGTACCTTGAGAATTAGTACCAGCTGAAGTTCCGATAGCAACTGCACTACGGCCTTGAGAAGTATATCCAGCATCTACACCGATTGCAACTGCATAATTACTTTGAGTATTTTGTCCAGCTGAATTTCCGATAGCAACTGCACTACGACCTTGATCTGTTGCTCCAGCATTTTGACCGATTGCAACTGCATAATTACTTTGAGTATTTTGTCCAGCTGAATTTCCGATTGCAACGGCTTGCATACCTTGAGTAGTATATCCAGCATTATAACCGATTGCAACTGATTGTTGACCTTGAGAAGTAGTACCAGCTGAAGTTCCGATAGCAACTGCACTACTACCTTGAGAAGTTAGTCCAGCACTTAAACCGATTGCAACTGCACTTGTACCTTGAGAATTAGTACCAGCTGAATTTCCGATAGCAACTGCACTTGTACCTTGAGAAGTATATCCAGCTTGATCACCAAGTGCAATTTCAGTATCTGTTGTTCTTAAAATTGCAGCAGTAAGTGTAGTATTAGCAGTAACTTGTTTAGAAAAAGTTGTAGCTCCACCGATTAAAACGTTAGTGTCTACTCCGTTAGAATTATTTGCAATCGATACATTTCCTGATTCAAGATTCCATGCAAATGGTCTATAATAATTCCATCCTGCATTAAGTGCATTAAGTTGAGAAGTTGCTGAAGATGAACTTAACAAATATACATTGTCACCGTCATTTCTAAACATTGCGTTGTAATACGCTAAATTAGAACCTTGATCAATTGCATTATATTGACCACCATCAGTTGCATTTGCAAGTTGATAGCTATATTTTTCACCTCTAATTTCATTTTTTACCGTTAAATTAGTTACAGTAACATAATCAGGTAATCCGATAGTAACTCTACCAGTTGAACCACTAACTGTAACTTCATTTGCAGTACCTGTTAAATGCATTGCTGTAGCAGTAGTTAATTCGCTAGTTGTTGGATTATAATGAACAGCCCAATCAGTTGCCGCATTTGAACTATCTGCACGTATTGGAGCAATATATGTTCCGGCATTTGATGAATTTAATGCAGCACCAGTTGCATTTATTATGATCGAATTTGCTGTTTGATTTGTTGCTCCAGCATTTGCACCGATTGCAACTGCGTTTGCTCCTTGAGTTGTTAGTCCAGCATTTTGACCGATTGCAACTGCATAATTACTTTGAGTTGTTAGTCCAGCACTTTGACCGATTGCAACTGCACTACTACCTTGATCTGTTGCTCCAGCATTTTGACCGATTGCAACTGCATAATCACTTTGAGTAGTATATCCAGCATATACACCGATTGCAACTGCATTGGTACCTTGAGTATCATTTCCAGCACTTGCACCGATTGCAACTGCATTGGTACCTTGAGATGTTAGTCCAGCATTTTTACCAAGTGCAATTTCAGTTGAATCAAGTTTAAGTGTTGCTAATATTGATTGACCACTAACTTTTAAAGTAGTAGCAGTAACATCAGTCGCAGTTAATGCATGTAATATCGATTGACCACTAACTTTTAAAGTAGTAGCAGTAACATCAGTCGCAGTTAATGCATGTAATATCGATTGACCACTAACTGTTAAAGTTGTTGCAGTAACATCAGTCGCAGTTAATGCATGTAATATCGATTGACCACTAACTGTTAAAGTTGTTGCAGTAATATATTTGTCATGGAAATCAACATAACCTTTTGTAACTGCTTGTCTTACCGGTTCAAAAGTAATCGGAGTACCAGAAGAAATTGCAGAATCAAGTGTATCACTTAGAATAAAATCATATCCATATGTTGAAGAACTAATTGATGTTACAATAGTGCCAGTTTTAATTCCTTGACCGATAACTTGATTTGAAAAGAAATCACCGGCTTGCACTTCTGAAGTTTGTACTGTTTCAACTGTAAATTCAATATGATTTGCTCCCTGTGCTGCAAGATTAGCAACTGTTGCAATTTTTGTTTTAGGATCATCAAATAGTTGCAACGGACCATTCATATTGCCCCATTCAGGTTGAATTGTTATTCCATTAGCATCAAGTGCTCGTGTTCCATCGGTTGATAATTTTGAATCAGTATAACCTTTAGTTGATGCATCTGATGAATTTATTGGATTTTTTAAATTTATAATACGATGAGGTCCATTAATATCATCGGACATATCTAAATCAGCCTTCATTGATAATTGGCCATCAAGTGATAAGAACTGAGGACCTAATGGTGATCCAGGGTAAATATTTCCATTTCGATCGATACCTAACCGACGATTTATATAGTTAACAACTGCTTGTTCAGTTGGAACTTTATAATCAGCTTCTGAATTCATCATACTGTCGATTGAAAATTCATTAATCGACGGACCTAAATCACGACGTAATCCTATCGAAGTTAAATTACTAAGATCAACTGGTGCTGATATTGTTACAGAACCTTGTGCTTGGTTAACAGCAAATGCAGTTCCAACACGGAAATTTCCATCTTGGTCAGTTGATACATAAAAAACACGACCTCGATTTTGTTCAAGAACTTCATGACTCGAATTTGGTTGTTGAATTGGCGGTCCATATAAGTCATTTGGAATACGTGTTGTTGCATAACCACCTGTACCTATATCAACAAAATCATGACCTGATGCACGTAAAATTGAAATTCTTGTTGTTAATGCACCATATGAATAAACAGGAAGACCTGCATTAAACGAGGTTCCTAAAGATATAGCTTCAACTAACGGTTTATCGATATCAATTTCGGCCAACGAATGTTCGTCAATAGGTGCACGATATCCAGTTATCTTATAAATTGAGTTTCCATGAGCAAATTGATATAAACGTTGAGGATTTAATATTAATCCTTGTTGTATTCTATTTTGATCAATTAAATTTAATGTTGAAATTTTAACAACTTTTGAACCTATAATACCTGCAATTTTTAATGGCGATTCAACGCGCGCGTTAATTCCGTCACCTGAAATTGTAATAGTAGTAGAACTTGATTTCCACCCAGCCCCACCGTTATCAACAGTAATGCTTGCAATAGTGCCACTTGAGATGTTTGCATGTGCCGTTGGATAAACTGCATTAAACGTTAATGTTGTTCCATTAAGAATTTCACCAACAGTTGGATTACTAATACAGATTTGTTTTGTTGTTGTATTAACATATGTAACAAATGTATTATCGATAATATATGTACTTGTTGATACTTTATGACCTACAATAATATTTGAAATATTATTTAATGAGATAGTTTGTATTCCAATTGTTCCGTTTCCTTGTGTACCAGATACAGTTTGTAAAATATTATTAGTAATAACATTTGTTGCTGTTCCAATAACAATAGTTGCAGTTGTATAATTACTACCATTTTGATCTAAAACCATTGCTGGTTGTGTAAGACCTTGTTCTGCTGAACGAAAAGAAATATAATTATATTCTTCCGATGAATAACCAAATACAGCACCATCTGGTTGAACGGATGAAAAATCAGTTATATGATAAACAGTTGTTGGATCATCATTCCAAGTTAATGAAGTAATTGGTCTTGAAATTGATGCAGGATCAAACCCTTTAATTTTAAACAAACTTCCGGTTCGAATAATAACCGGATCACCATTGTTTACTTCAACAAGTAATCCAATTCCGTTTGAACTTGCAGAAACACTTCCTGAATTAAATGAAAGCAAATATCTATTTGGAATTATTTCATTATTTGAATTAACAGCAGGACTTGCTGTTCCGATTGAATATTGTCGACGAATGCCTCCGTGATTTAGTTCAATAGTGCTTGCATTAAGAGGAGGAAATCCGCCGTTATCAGGATCTATTGTTACATAAATGAACGATTGATTTGCCTGTGCAGGAAACAATGGATTAGCAACATATGCTGTTGCAATTTGAATCATTGGAAATACTGTTGTAATTGATAGTGGAACTTCAGTTGGATCAACACCATCAGCAATTAATCCCCATTCACCATAAGCAGATGACCCTGTAGTTGAACGAACCTGTGAACCATTTAACGAAAAGTATGAACGATAACAATAATATGTAAACATAGAAACGTTTTCCATAAAACCGCCATTTGTTACAAAAATTCCATATCCTAAGTCATTTACCTGTGTAAAATCGTTTGCTAACATTGAACGGTTACCAGCAGTTACAAGTTCGATATTAGTTGGAGGAACATCAATAAAACCTGCTTGAGGAGGCGGTACAGTAATCGATAAATTTCCAAATTCGACTCTATACATAGTATTTGAAGTCCAATTTGCTCCTTGATTTGTGATCGAAATTGCAGTAATTGAACCGTTTTCATCAACTTGAGTTACTTGACCTTGTGCAGTTTCAACTCCGAATGCACCTATTGCAATGATTTTTATTAAAGTAATATTAGTATAACCTAACCCGCCATAAACAATCGACGCACTTGTTATTTTACCATCTACAATGTTTAAATTATTTAAAAAAGCCCCTCCAACACTGATATTTGGAGTCGTGGTGTAACCTATTCCTGGAAAATCAATAACAATTCCAGTGATATGACCAGTTCCATCTGATATTGCATGACCTGTTGCAGGAATTCCACCAATTCCTTGAGGTTGATCTAGTGTTATTGGAATATTTGTTAAGTTTGCTTTAAAATTTCCATTTGAAGCACGATCCTCAGATAAAATTTCGTTTAAAATACCACCAGGACTTAACGGATTTAAGTTCAATGTTGCAGAATATAACGGAACATTATTTTCATTAACACCATCTTGTGTAAAATTAGTAAAAAAATCAACTTCATATCTAATACCATTATTTGTAAAAAATGTTGGTACTTGTGGTCTTCTTAATAATCCAGTGATATCTAATTCTAACGGATTAGTAATATTCCAATTATTAGTAGTTGCTTGGACATTCCCAGAAAACCCGTCAACTAACATACCACCACGGAAAGCGTGTTTACTTATACTTTGTGAAAATGATGATGCAGTTTGTGTGTAAGGTGATTTATTTTTAATCTGTCCTTCAGGATCCAACACTTGCATGAACCCGCCATGATTTTGACAACTTACATACCGGATAACATTTGCATCATTCATTAAGAAAACATCTAACTCATTATTTTCTTTTGGAGGATTAAAATCAAGATCATTTGAAATAATTCTAGTAGTTGCTTGTACTAAATCTGCTAAAATTATACCAGCAGTCGGTTCTGCAACTAACGAAATATCAAAAATTTGTTCAGCACTTGTTAATGAGGTTACAGTCGTATTTAAAATAATTTGTTGTGCGATACTTCCTAAATAAGTTACTGCGGCAGCGGTTTGTGTTGATTCACTTGTTTGTACTAATGGAATATTTTTATAAATATCACCGGCATATATTGATCTCTCTGAACCACCATAAATTAAATCATGTGCAAAACTATCAACAAATAATCCAACATCACGTGAACATGTACTTGTATTGTATGTAAATGTTTGTCCTATAACATAGTTATTATCTAAATATTGAATAACTTCACTTTTGATGAAATTTCGGTTTAATTTTAATAAGGTTGCTGCATTTTCCAGTCCACCTGGATTATTTTCAGTTACCAATAAGTTCATTGGTTTTTTAGGATTTCTTAAATAATGGTATCCAAATGTGATTGGTTTATAAACATGCCAGCTTCCATAAGGAATCGGAGAAGATGAAGTTAACGTAGTTCCGACATTAACTGTAAAACCACTACCATCTAAAGCAACTGTTTCAATTATACCTTGTCCGCCGTTTCCGACAAACATATAACCTTTGATTTCACTCGGAACTTTTCCGGTATTAATAGAAACAGAAATTAATCCTGACAACCCACTCGGTTGTGCATTTGAATTATTTAAAGTTCCACCGTGAGCATAATCAGTGCTATAATCTAATTCAGTTGTTTGTAAACCATCAACTTGTGCATCTCTTCGGAAGTAGATATTTGCCCATTTACTTGATGATACTCCAGGAGCAGGACGAATAATAACACGTCTAAATTCATCACCACGAATTGATGTATTTGCACTAAGTTTTATTGGATATTGTTCAAAATATTCGCCTGATTCGATTACAAAAGTTATTTGTAATGCACTTACATTTGTATTATAAACAATAGTTTCGCCAGGTGAAAAATCTCCAGAATAAACATGCCATTGTTTTTCTGTAAATGTTATGTCATTACCAGGTTTTAATGATTCAAATTCAACTATAAAATAATTATGATATATTCCGTTGTTATCAACATCGTACCCGACACTAAGAATTGTACCATTTGGTATTCCAGTATCTGTATAAAATTTATATCCAACCCAAAATTTTGGAACAGGAGCAATTTGCTGAGGCTCACTTGCAAAACTCATTTTAATTTGATTTGGTTTTGAAAAATCAGGAGTTGAAGTTTTGATACTTGTATTAAAATCATCACCATAATCAACGTATGAAATTTTGTAAATTTCAGGATCGCCGCTATTTGTTCCTTTTTCAATGTTTTCAATTAATGCAATTGCACCACTTGATACCCCTTGAACATATTGTCCTGGAAAAATTGTAAATTTTCCAATTGCTGCGGCTCCAAATTGATCCGACCCATATGATCCAACTGATAAACGCAAACGTGAAATATTATTTCCATACTGATTTTTAGTGGAATCAATAACAGTAGCTGAAATTCCATTTGTATGAGTAATAAGCCTAGCATAATCACCTACTTCGATTTGTGCAGCAGCTTGAAGTTTTTCAGCATATTGTGCAGCTTTGTTAAGACTTGCAAATGCATAAGCAGGACTTCTTCCTCGTCGATCTGGCGGAATATCTGGTTGATAATCTCGACCTTTTTTTGTAATAAACAAGTTATTGTCGCTATAAAAGTCATTTTTATCAACATATTGTTTTGTTGCTGCAATAAAACCGTTAAAATCGTAATCATCTTGTGTTACAGGATTACGAGAAAGTATTAACGGACCGGTCATTTTACCGAATCCGGAATTTATTTCGCCTGTCGCAGGATCAATTGTATCAACCCCTTGTAAACTTATTTTAGAATCAACATAATCTTTACGTGTAATATGACTGCTTTCTGTTGCTTGTAAAGTCAAGTCAATAGTGCTAGTTGACCCATTTGCATTGCGAACAGTAATATACTTTCCAGAATTATTAGTTACAGTTGCTGTAAAAATACCATTTGGAATAATACTAACATTTTCTCTAAAAACACTTCCAGCAATATTAGTTGTAGTGTTTAATTCGTTTCCATATTTTGTTACACCATCTCGATTTAAAAAGTTATCATATAGAAATTTTCTAGTTACTAAATCTTGATCTGCTATAGGATTTGCAAATTCTTTTGCTCTCCATGAACTTGTTCCTGAAGAACCAATTAAATCTGCACCTAAAGTTGGGTTTGGATCTGTTAATAACGAACTTGCACTATTATTAATAACCCATTCACTTGATCCATAATTAAAATCTATAGAAATTCCAGTTCCACTTGTTAATGCAACTTGTGTTACACGTTGACCAAGTGCATCTGTGACAAGCATTTTCTTTGGTAATGCTGATTGTGGTGTGTCTTCTAATGTTCCGAAAAATCTAAATCCTTGAGGACTTACTAATGCATCAAATAATGCATCAAAGTTTTCATTAGTTTTTCTAAAAGCATCGCGGATACTATCTCCAGTTCCGTCGTTTGATTGAATTCCGATATTAATATTTTGTTTATTTGCCATAGTATCTCCTGAACAGGCTGCTGTTTGGAGTATTTACCAAATTATTTTGTAACCTTAATGTAAATACTTGATGCTAATAACTATTAAAAATATTTTAACTTGTTTTTCGAGACAAAGTAAGTTAGGAAACGTACATGAGTATACAAGGGTAAAAACTATTGCAATATTAAGATGTGATAATTGTGGGGAGGTATTCGAACGTGCAAAAGAACAAATGTCACCAAATCGACTAAGTAACAATTATTTTCACGTTTGTAATAAATGTGATCAAAAACGTTTTGCTCAACGTAAAGGCGTAGAACGCAGGACAATATGGGATCGCCCTGCTTCTAGTAATGATGATATTAGCAAACTTTAACCGAGTAAAATTTGTTCAATTTCTTCTTTAATCTCAGGACTATGAATTATATCCAGTACCTGTTCCCTGTGATTTGTAATTAATAATGCTTCAGCAGCGGATTCAGTTAGTCCTCTAGTTTGCAAGTAATAAATTCTTTCTAAATCTAACATTTCAGTAGTCGAACCGGTGTTTACTCTTACAGATCCGACCTGATTAAACACTTCAGGCATACTATAGCAAATACCGCTAATGCTTGTTACTAAATTTATATTTTCAATACCAACTTGCGAATAAATTGATTCAGCAGAAACATTTGCCATACCTTGAAATACTGTTTGACTATTTTTTCCAGCTTCGCATGTAAAGAATTGATTGCTTATACTATAAGCACCTTGATGATCAACTTTTGTAACAATTTCGCAATCCCCACCGACAGTGTTTATTGCATGACCATATGCATTAAAATTAGCACCTTCGTCAAGTGTAACTTGAATAATATGCTTATTTAACTTACCGCCTTTGATAAACACACCCATATTTATATGGGCACCGTCTCTTACACGGATATCATATATAAAAACCTGTCGAAGTTTATCAGTCGCTTCATTTATAATTGCTAAATCTAAAATAGCATTCTCACGAACATCTATATGTAGATGTTTAGCCAACATTTCTTTTTCTGTTGGAGTTTGACGAAGAATAACACTATCTGTTTTTCCTTGACCTAATTCAATTAAACTCGCATCAATAATTTTAAATTCTTTGTCAAAATACTCTTCTGGTGTAAATGCCCAATCAGGATCACCTTTTTGTGCTTTAAGAAAACTCTGAATACCCATCTTCAATGATCCTTGTGTAAAGTTCTGTTTCGCCCGACAGTTTTATTTCTCCATCTACCATTACGTGTACATGTGTTGGGTTTAGAATTGATAATAATGTTTTATTATGTGTAATAACAAGACAACCTTTTTTAGTGGTTAAGAAATCTTTTAATAATGAACCAACTAATACAACTTCTTCTTCTGATAAACCTGTATCAATTTCATCTAAAATAATTAGTTTTGGATTTGACAAAAACATATATAAAAGTTCATTGCGTTTTGCCTGGCTCATATTCATCGAGCCTAAACTTGGAGTACAATCTCCATGATACGGAGAAAGATCTAATAATTCACAGTATTCATTATATTTAAAAAAAAGTTCAGCAATATCTTTTTCTTGTGTTCCTAAACACTCTTTTATTAAATCAAAATTTGTAATTGATTCAAATTCAGGCGGATATTGAAAACTTACAAAAATTCCTAATTTAGCTCTTTGTTCAGCTTCAGATGGAAATTTCTTATTGTTCCACCGAATTATTCCTTCAGTAAGTTGAATACTCGGATGTCCTGCAATAATATGGGCCAATGCAGATTTTCCACTGTGTTTTGCCCCCATAACAGCATGTATTTCTCCAGGATTAATTTCTAAATTAATATTTTTAATTAATGGTTGTATTTCTGATACTGCTGTTATTTTTTTAAGTTTTATCATATATAAAGTATACTACATTTGTTTAAATAAATCAATTCTTTTTTTGTATCTCGTAGTATTTATTGGCTTAAATAGTCTGCATACTTTTAAAAGGAAAAAATCATGATTAAGTTTTTAAAGAAATTATTTAGAATTAAATCATCTAAGCCTGTGGTAGAAACTCCTAAGGTTGATGATGTTATCCCTGTTGTTGAAACAATTATTAAAGAAGTTATTTCAATTGTAGAGCCTGCAATTATTGAAACAATTGAAGAAGCTGTTCAAACTGAAAAACCTTCAAGTAAACCACGTGGTAGAAAACCAAGTGTTAAAAAAGAAGCTGTTAAATTAGAAGTTTTAAAAGAAACAGCTGAACCTGTTGTTAAAAAAACTCGCGGAAGAAAACCTAAAGCAAAGTAAGAACTTTTGCTTGTTCAGCAAGAGCAAAACTAGCAAGATTTTTTGCTTTTGACTCACACATAATATCATGTGTTTTAAGAAAACTTAGTGCCCATTTATTAACTGGTTTATTCCAGTAAAAATTTGAATGTGCTCTAAGTTTTCCTTTTTTATATCCGTCTAACAACAGTTGCGAATGATTTGGTGCAGTATAAGGATCATGCCCAACAAGAATGTCTTCACGTGAAACACTAAAATGGCATGTAGGTCTAACACCACGCCAACTTTCTATAACACGTTTAACACGATCATCTTCTGGAGAAATATATTCTCCTTCTCTTATCCAATGATGATGAATATCAAGTACAACTGGTATATGATCAGCGATGCTTAGGCAATCATCTAAACCGTGTTTCATTTCTTCATTTTCGATAGTAATTGTATTTCTTGCTTCTGGAGATAGTCTTTTTAAAGTATTAAGAAAACCTTGAGGACCAGCTTTTCCGGCAATATGCACATTTATTTTCATATCTTGAAAAGTTTTTCCATATCCCATCCAGCGGGCCATATCAACATGATATTCAAATTCTTCAATCGAACGTTCAACTACTTCAGGGCGATCACTTGCCAATACACAAAATTGACCAGGGTGAAAAGACAAACGGACGTTACTATTGCGAGCAATATCTCCAACAGTGTTGAATTTTTGTTGAAGTAATGCCAACACATCTGTCTTACGATAAAAATAAGACCAATCATTATGAGTGTAAACAGGAAGAATGTCGCTACTAATGCGAACCATACGGAGATGATCATCTAATTTACCAACTTTTTCAATTAATTTACGAGTTGCTTCAACATTATCAGTTATTAAATCCCAAAGCTTTTGTTCTGCAACATCTTTAGATTGACGTTTAAGCCATGCAACAGTTGTAGTACCGGTATTGTATTTTTTTGCAGTATCAGTTTGTTTTATTCCGTTAATTTGACTTGGTCCATCAATCCATTTACATGCAAATCCGAGGCGTTTAATATTATTCATTAGTTTTTTTACGTAGTGTTATAGTTTCGTTATCTAAAAAAGAAAAAATTATTGTATCACCTTCATTCCATCCTAAATTTTCTAAAAGTTCAGATGGAATAGGCAACATTAATTCACCTGTATTAGGATCTGTTTCTAACGTTGAAGTATATGTTTTCATAAGATATTATAACACTACTGGTAAAAATTTACAACTACAATTTGTAATTTATAAACCATTTCTGTAATAAACAGCTCTTGATTTTGGAGTTTCCCACCATTCAATTCGTTGAACAGTTACGCCTAACTTAGACATTTTTACTTGCACAAGTTCAGCCATCCATTTTGATAATTGTTCACTTGTTGGAACAAAATCAACAATTAAAAATCCTTCAAAATATTCGTATTCAGGAGTCTTTTCTTGCAGATCGCTCAAATCTAAGTGATAACCTGCAACATGCTCAGTACCTGGTACAAGTACAGGAATTAAATTTCTATTACCAATTAATTGAGGATATAACGGATCATTTTTGTCAATTACGAATTGATGATCAATATATTTGTTAATCCATTGCTTTAGCCATTCTAAATGTCTAAAGTCAGTAACCATTCCTGTATTGTCTAAAATAGGTGCAGATAAAAACACCTGCATTTTTCCTTCGTGCCCGTGAAGATGACGACATGCACATTTTAAATCGTCAGCATATTCACCATTAAGCGTCTGTGTATGAACTCTGTGTCCATAACAAAATTCAAAAGTTTTGTCAATGATCCAAGTCATTTTGTTTACCTATAAATTTAAAAAAGAAATACTAAACGAATAGTATAGCAGGGATTATTCATTTAGTCAAGTTTTATATAAGGAGGTTTTCTAACATCATCTTTAATCTTACGGATTTCTTCAATTATTTCTCCTAAGATCTCAGATTCCATTTTCTTGTGTTCAAGTAAATGACGAAGTACCTTTATAGTCCAATACCACCAAATCATTGAAATTAATAAACCTAAACAAGTAAGAATCCAAAAAAATTGATTTTCGTGAATTAAATTCCAACCAAAAATAATTCCTATTATTGAAATAGATACAAAAAAACTAAAGAATAACCATCCTTTCCTTTGATTGCTTATCTCATTTAATTTTTCAATATGTATTTTTAATTTATTCGAATTCATTGGAACCTTTGAGATGTTGATTAAGCAACAACATATGTAATTATCACCTCAAAGGTACAAATTAAGCTATACTACAATAGTTCTGTTGGGCGTTTATCAACTATAATATCAACTAAACCATATTCAAGTGCCTCTTGAGCACTCATAAAAGTATCACGATCCATATCTCGGGCAAAGTCTTCATATGTTTTGCCTGCGGTGTTGTGATGAACATACAATTCAGTAAGCATTGTTTTCATTTTAGTAATTTCTTTATATTGAATCTCAATATCGCTTTGTTTACCACCAGCACCGCCACTAGGTTGATGAATCATATGACGTGCATATGGAAGCATAAAGCGTTTTCCTGGAGTACCTGCTTGTGCTAAGAAACTCCCCATACTACAAGCCTGTCCCATAACATAAGTTGCAACATCACATTTAACAAACTGCATTACATCATAAATGCTCATACCAGATGTAATAACACCGCCAGGACTGTTTATATAAAAGTTAATATCCTTGTCAGAATCTTCTGATTCTAAAAATAATAATTGTGCTACAATTAAATTTGCAGAGTTATCATCAACCGGTCCATTTAAAAATACAATTCGTTCTTTAAGTAATCTTGAATATATGTCATAAGCACGTTCTCCACCACTTGTTTTTTCAACCACCATAGGTACTAGCATTAAATTTTTCCTTCTTTTATTGCGTGTTGTAATGCATTTTCAACAAAATTATTAAAAGTAATGTTCATTGAATGTGCCATTTTCATATATGTTAATAACTCTTCATCTGTAAATTCAATTTGAATTTGCACATTTGTATCATACTCTTTTCCAGCAATAACTGCTTTACCTTTTTCAATTAAATCAGCATCGATTTCAAGATCAACATAGTCAATATCATCCCAAGCTCCATTCACTCGGATATTACGATTAGTAGCTTCTTGTTGATATTTTGAAACATATTTTGGATTTATTAAACGATATGCACGTTGATTTTTATAATCATTGATATCAACTTGATAAACTTCTTGTGTTTTGGTATCAAAACAGATGCTTAAACTATGTCCTGTTTCATTATCACCATTCCAGCTATCTAATGTATAAGCATCATCGCCAAAACAATGCCAACAAAAGTCACTACCGTCAGTAATACGAAAGTCAACAAGTTCCATCCATTCTTTTAAACTAATCATTGGTACTCCTTATCGAGGGTTACACTGGTAAGTCCAGCAATTATTTGAAAATCATCCCATGCTTTCTTAGCGGCTGTATTATTTTCCAGTTCACTATTTGGCAATACCGTTTCTAGCCAAATTTCAGGTCGGCGATGAGAATGTGAACCATATTTACGAGGTTGGTGAAATTTACCTTGTTCCCACAATGCAATACTAACTTGTCTAACATCGTCTTTATAAATTAAAAGATCACCCCATTCGATATGTCTTGAGGTATAATAAGTCCAAATATCTTCCCATTCTTCTAAAATTTTTGGATTAAAATTAGTGCGGCCTATAATAACCAAAACATCTTTAATATCAACTACACCTAAAACAATGTCTCTAACGCATCGTGAATATGATAAACCTATTTTCATATTGTTTCAATTGTTGTAAAATTAATATTATAACACTATATAAGGAATAGTGCAACTATTTTGTTACCGAAGTGTGAGTTGACATTTCTTTCAAACGTTCAAAATTGATAATTCTTTGTTCAACATGATCTTGAATGTGATCAAACCATTCATCTCGTTCTTTTTTACGTTTTTCATCAATTTCTTTATAATGCTTATTATGTTTATAAACAATGTAATTTTCATAAACAAAAAACAACATTACCATTGTAGGTACAAAAAAAACAAACATTAACCCTATAATACTTTCAATCATCGTTATCTCCAAAAATATATTTGACCATTTTACGATGAGTTGTTTCTTCGTCTTTCATTGCACAGTCAAAGCAAATTTGTTCATCGTTTGGCCCATACGGACGACATTCTGCAAGAATACCACAAACTTCACAAAACTGCTCTGGTTCTGTTGCAATTATCCCACGTCCACTCATATTTAAACAAAAAACAAACTTAAAACGAATAAAAAACCAATTAATGGTAAAATAACTTGAAAAGAAAGAAGTGGCGGATATTTTGGTTTTTCACTAAAGTCAAAGGTTACGTTTGATTGAACAGGATTTAAAATAGTATCATACTTAACTTTTTTCTTTCTATTTTTATTACTAACTTTTAATGACATAATTTCCTCTTTTAATGATAAGTAACTGGTTCATTTGATGTGCTAAGTCCTAGATAATTCATTGCAACAAGTAGCATAAACTTAGCATGATCACTACTTTTTGGTAAAACAATACGTGTTCCTTCGTTAATTTGATTAAGTTCATCTCTAAGTTGAAAAAGTTCAATTAAATTATCACGATCAATTTCAATAAGATCTTGTTCCATTTCTTCGAGATCTTTAGCTGTTATCATTCATCATCCTCATTAGGATCAATTGATGCTTCTAATAACCGTATAAGACTTCTAACACCATAATCTGTTAAGTAAAGTGTTGCATTATAATAAGGATTACCAATCACAAATGATGTTCGTCCATCTTCTGTTTTACCAATTTGGTAAACTGGAGGATCTTGTTTAATATCTTCTTTAAAATTATCAGTAGGTTTAGGTAATTTAACAAGTTTAGGTTTAAAAGGAATAACATTATCTTCTTTTTTAACTTTTTCTTTATCTTTGTCTTTGTTCCAAAACACTTTATTTTCCTATTAAAAAAGTACAACTGAAAGTAAGTATAACATAGAAACAATGCCAAATACAATCGACATTAAATCCAAATGATGCGTTTGAAAAAAATAATAAAATCCAAAATATACACTTATCAAGTAAGTAAATAACATTATTATAATTGTGCGATATTTAATCAAGTGATTCTTCTTTAGTTAGTTTACACATTAATAAAAAATGGTCGTATGCTTTTTTAACAATAGGATTTGCGTACAATTTTTCAGATTCTTTAATCATTGAAAAAATTGCTGTTTCAGCAATATCTTTTGCACTTGGCCATTCTAATGATTTTGCTTCATCTCCAAATAGGTCAATTAATCTTTCCCAAGCTTCTTTCTGTTCATCAGTAAGTGGAGTATTTGAATTCTTTCTTCGGATACTACTTCCATTAATAAGTGCTTTACAAATAGCATCCTCTGCAACAACTCCGGCAGCAACTAAAGAAGCATAGTCAGGATCGATTTTATATTTGCGTGAAGTACATCCGGGTCTAACTATAACAAGATGAGATCCATCTGGAAAACTATTCATAAAATCGCTGTCATATTCACTGATAGGAACATATTTTCTTCCAATTTTTTCGTAATATGTTTTTTTCATTTACTTTTTCAAAGTGTTAATAATCGATTGTTGTTCTTCGTTAAATTTACGCCAAAAATATCTTATTCCGGTAAAGATTGCCGCACACCCCCAAAATACCAACATAGCTATTAACCAATGTTTAGTATCTTCTTTATCCCCAAAAATTGCCCAACCAAACCAAAACCCAGAAACAATATTTGCCCATTGCCAAAATTTAAACTTTAGTATTGAATATGCGACATTAACAAAACACCATTTTATAAAATACCATAATTTCATTAATTTACTCCAAACTGAGCTTGTAAGTTATGTAATGCTTGTCTAACTTCATCTGGAATTGGTCCAGAATATCTTTTAGATATTGTTCCGATACATTCTCGAACTATTAAATTTGCAAATTCTTCTAACATAAACCCTTGAGCATTAAATGGGTTTAAATTTTCATCTAATCCAAATTTATTATTAAGATCGGCTTGTGGTTTCATTCCTGCTTGTCTTGCAAGCTCTTTAATCTGTTTATTCATTTTTACCATTCAATATTATCTTGTGTTTTACGTTTTACAAATCTAAAAACAATTTCTTCAAAAAACTCAAAAACTACAATTATGTAAAACACAGGCATTAACCACAAAATATGAACACCACATCTTGGATCTAACCAGTTATTAAAGTTAATCCATCGTTGTTTTAAACTCATTTAAACACCTTTAATATCATAGTATCTTCGTTTAATCGACCAGTAAGTAAAATTTCAGTTGATTTAATATTCTTAATCCATGTTTCAGCTTTTTTCTGTGTATTTTGTTCTTTAAAATCGCGTAATTGTATTTCTGGTTTACGTAATGTCTTTTGTTTTGACATTTCTGTAAAGTTTGAAATACTTGAACCTTTAACAGTAAGTCCTGAAATATTTGACGAGTAATAAAACCCGATCTTTCGTGTTTTTGTGTTATAAACTACACAAGCCTGAGCACCGATAAGTTGTACAGGAGGTACTGAAGCAACATTTAACTTATCATCTGTTACTTTAAATTTAAGTTTAGCAACAAGTTTATCTGCAGGAACAACTTTTTTCTTTTTAGTTAATTTTGCTTCGTCAATAATTTGGTCACAAGCTGCCATTAAACTAATTAAAAAATCATGCATCTTTTTGAGATTTTTCTTACTCACATGATTATATGCTTCAGCAAGTTGTTCTTCACATTCTTTAGTTAAAACTTCTGTAAATTCCGCAAGTGAAGTTTCATAAAACCCTTTAATAATACGTGCATGAGCAGCTTTAACACTTTTGCCACGTAATAAACCTGCAATCTTAAATGCTTTTGGATCAAACTTTTCTTTATCAATGATCCATTGATCGATAACATTTTCAATGTCTTCAGTCATTTGACATGCTGATTCACGTACACGATCTTGAATTGTTACAACCGGAGCATCAATTTTCTTTTTTGTAGTTTCTTCTTCAGAATCATTAATATCATTTTTTCCGTCTTTGATAATTTCTTCAATTTTTTCTTTCAGCCAATCTTCTGAATTTCGTCCTTGATTAAATCCTTGACGTTGTGCTGGCATACCTTTTAATAAACATGCCGCAACAGCACCAATTGTTTGACTGCAACGGTTGTCTTTTGTTTCTTTAAATGTTTGAATTGTTGATTTTTCGTATTCAACTTTTTCCATCCATTCGATAACTTTTGGTTTTAATGATTTATCAGGACAGTCTAAACGATACCAGTCCATTGCATCTCGAAACTTTTTGTTAAAGTCAAATTCAGAAAGATTTTCTATATCATCCCATTTTGGACTGTTATCTTTTGTTCTGTTTTCACGGATAGTTTGACTTGTGATGCGTTTTGCAGGGGATTTTTTTGCTTTTGCTTTTAAAACTGCCATATTAACTCCTTTCTTTTAGTGTATGTAGTTATTATACAGTCACTTGATGGTTTTGTCAACCTTAAATTAAATTATCTTCCGGCCAAGGAACTGGCATCCATCCAAGTTTTAAAAGATCTTCCTTAATTTCGTCAGTTATAATTCCTTCTGAAACTGACATATCACCTTCTGTTTTTTCGCCCATTCCGCTACAATACCAATCAATATAATCGCCTTCTTGACGCATATTAGCAATAATACCGCCTGAACTTCTCCAACTGCAAGACCATAATTCATCTTTTAGGATATTAAATGTATTGTCTTTTGATAATTTGCAAAAACGCATATTACACATTGCCGCATAAAGATTTTGAGCATAACCTTCACTAGCACGAACTTTTTCTAAAATCCAATTTGTGCTTCGCAGATCATGTTCTAAGTTATTTTCTTTCCATTTAGGATCATTTTCTTTTTCATTTAGAAGTGAATCCCAATCATCCCACATTTCGATATATTCACTAGCAGGTTGTTGTCCTGCTTCTTCTGCACGTTTAATAAATGATTCTTTAAGGAAGGTGTTTATTTTTTCACTTTTACTTATTTCTGTCATAATTTACGAATCAATAGGTGTTTGGTTGTATTCTTTAATTATTTCAATTAAGTCGTTTTCTGTGTTACACAATAGTTTAGTAGTTGCCCATTCACCACTTTTATCTCGCCCGCCGATTTCAACCATCCAACCATTATCGTATCGATTAATGGTAAAAGAATCATTTACTTTTGATAATTTTATTAACATGTTATTTTCCTAGTTATGTCCAAAGTCTTTCTCTAATACGAATCAATCGAATTAACATATCTTCATCTTCTTGTCTGTAATCATCTTCTATAATATGCATAAGTTTGGTTGCATTATCTGAGATAATTTTTTCTTCAGGTGTATTTTTATTAAACCATGAAAGATTCTCACCGTATTTTTTTCTCATCTTATCACAGTAATCACTCCACCCACTTTCTTCCATAGGATCAGGTCGACGTGGATAATTTTCAGTCCACCATGTATAAAGATCAAATATTTCTTGTGCATCAACAGCTTGTGGTGAAAGTTTTCCCGTTTCTTTATCTTCATCCCAAACAAGTTTACGTTGCCATTCTAAACTATCTAATCCTGCCTGTTTACATCTGTTTGACCAAAAAGAAACTTTATATTTTTTATTAAACTTTTTATTCCATGCAATTTCATGTGAAGCTAATTCAATTTCAACAAAATCAACTAATTCGTTAAACAAACAAGGAAGAAAACGATCACCGACATCACGCCATTTACCACGTGGTAAATGTTTTGAACTTGCAGTTAGATTATGAGTTTGTATAAACCAACGATTTATAATATAATATTTAATACCATAAATTGTTCTTACAGGCCATGTTACAAAATCTTGTAATTTGTCTAATCCTGTTTCAGAAATCCAATATCTAAATGGATGTGAAATTTTTGCAGAGATTCTCCATTTTTCCCATTCTTCAGAAGTTCCATAACTAAGTTTTTTTGTACCTCTAAGACAGTCTGCAAACGTTGAGCATGACCAATAATTGATGTGATAAGCCATTATTCCTCTAATTAAATTTATAGTAATTTTTTAATATCTTCACGTGAAATAACAAAACCATTTAATCGATATTCATCTAATGTCATGCTCCATTTTCCATGTATTGTATACATATACATGCCATCAAATTTTATTATTTCAAACTTTTGTTCTAAGAGTTTTTTAAGCTCTGTTAAACTATGCATTACTCAAATTTCTTTTGAGTTTCTTGAAGTTCATGATTGATCAAACGAGTCATTACTTCAATATCAAACTGATCTGGATCTCTCATGTCAATAGGACGAGCTTTTTTTTGAAGTTCACCGCTTTGAGCCATACGATTAATTTCAGCAATTAAATTTTCTAATTCTTCCGGAGTACCTTCAAAGTCATCAAAACATCCAGGAATGAATTCAACTTTTATTTCAATTTTCTTCTTTGTCATCTTCTCGATCCTGTTACTATTTTTGATATTGTTGGACCATCACTTTCAAAGTCCATACCTGCTGAACGACCTTCATATGCTGAGCCATTCCATTTTAAACTAATTTTAACAGACTTATTAACAATAACATGTAAGTAATCATGTTCTTTAAAACCAGTTACTACTGCATCCGATTCTCTTGATTTTTGACTCATTCGTATCTTACATGTATCGTTATAAGTTATTACATCTGCCATTTTTAAATCCTAAAATTAAATCAGTAAAATAAACAAAAAGATTAATTATTCAAAATCTTCAACTTTATGTTTTCCATCAAGTAAGTCTTTAACAAATCGTAAAGCTTTACGATTTGTATCAAAAACATACTCTGAATCTTCATCTTCGGTGCGTAATGCAACTACAACACCATTTTTAACTTTGCGTACTTCTACTGATTCAAAATTCATTACGATACCTTGTTTAAATTACTGAGGAACAGAAAGATTGTAATTAAAATGAAAAATACCAATGTGTGATATTTCTCTACTTAATTCGTGATCACACCAAACTTGAAATCCCGAATCTCTTGCTTTACGACAAAAGTAAATATCTTCACCAATTTCAAGGTTTAAATCTTTAACAAAATCTTGTAAGTAATGCGGTTGAGGAGTTTTCTCATAAACTGAACGGTGTACCATTACACAACCATGTGGTAAAACATCAACATCTTCCATTGCTGGACTATTATCATCAGTTACCAATTCTGTAAAATTTCCAGGTTGTCCCTTCATTCCAGTAAATCCTGGATTTGGAAAACGACGTCTACGATAATTTGCACCAACTAATGGAACTCCTCTTTGTAATAATCTCATCGGAGTATCAATTGGAAATTTCATATCTGAATCAATCCACCATGCATAATCAAAATCACTGTTCATAAAAATATCAGTTAAATTTCGTCTTGCAATAGTTATAACAGAACCAATGTTAAATGCGCAGTTAATTTTAATACCATTTGCAACTAAATTCGCACACGCCATAGCTAGATGTTGTGCAAATTCTGCATTTACCATTTCCATTGCTGGAACTAAAATCATAACACTTGGTGTTTTACCAGTTGCAGGAGCAGGAACTGGTTGACTTTGCGGTTGTTGTGGAATGTTTAATTTTGGTTGAGGTGGTGTAGTACGAATTGGAATTTGAAGTTTACCTTTGTTTTTCATTTTTTTCCTTTAATGTTGAAATGAGCTTTTTTTGACTATGTGATAACAGTTTTGCACCTGTATAGTCTAATTTATCGTCTAAAACGGTCTCAATTGCAAAATTTGGTTCTACAATGACAACTGTTTGTGTATTAGAAAAATCTGTATTCATAATGTATTATACCATAAATCTATTACTATGTCAATTGATTTTAAAAATAATTATAAGGGGAATTTTTGGTATGACTGGTAGGAGTTGAACCTACAAAGGCGTTGTTTATAACGTTGCCTGTTCCTTAACCATTTGAGTTAAGAGCTTTGCCTGATTTGCTTACAGTCACATATCTATTTACATATTTACATGACTGTAAGAATTATTTTGAATTATAATAAATTTTCAACTAATAAAATTTCTTCAATTTCATTACTTAATGAAATTTCAGTTCGAACATTAAGTTCAAGAATTTCATCATTTAATTTTTGTTTATCCTTTTTTAAAGACAGTTGATGAGATTTAAAATTATCAATTTGATCTTGAGTTAAAACACCAGTTGTAACTGAATTACTACCAAATCCATAACTTCGATTATCTTGATCTTTTAACTTTTGAAGTTTACCTGTAATAACAACTTGACTTTCTTGTAAAGCTACAGGTAGAATTAAATTAGAAAGTTGTGAAATTCTTTTATCAATAAAAGCTGCTTTTGATAAGCGAACATTAATTCCAACTTGATCGTTTGCTTGCCCAATTAAAGTACGGATATCATACAATGCTTGTGTTAACTCAAATCTGCGTTTATCATTTTTAATGAGTTGTTCATTTGCTCGTATTAAAAGCGTTTCTGGATCTTCAAATTCGTTAAGATCTACTTTAACTACAACATCAATTTGACGAATTGCGTCTTGTATGTTTTGCTGTAAAGCATTTGCTTTTCGTAATGTAATTTTCATATGTGTGTCTCCTAAACAAAAAAATAAAAACAGTAAAAATAACAGAAAGTTGATAGCAGGACAATATGCAAAAAACAACAGGGCTATTTTAATTAGCCGCATTCAACAAACAAAAAACAGAGAACTTATTATTACTGGGGACAATAGACATCGCATTTCACTGCATTTAATCCCAGAGCACTAAGTTACGATTAGCCATGGCATAAGATTGTTAAGATCTTATATTGGAGCTATCTTTCATCTCTGTTACTTTACTGGAAAACTAGATTAAACTAGTTTTCAAAACCTTAAAGGGTTTAGCTACACGCACCACACGAGCCCTAAACTGAGGTGTTGCCCTGTCCGTTAGTATTTTTCTTTGGACGGTTCTAATTCCGTCCTATGATTTCTATAGTTTCCTTTATAAAAGGTCTAAAAGGTAGATCACATGCACCCGACTAATCTGGCCTAGTCTTGCCTCACTTTTTATACGCTAAAGTGTAAGCGGGTTTTTGGTAGCGGTGGGTTGGACTCGAACCAACGACCTCCGGGTTATGAGCCCGGCCATCTGCCTCTGATATACCCCGCAATTGTTTGGAGCGGACGATGGGATTTGAACCCACGACATCTTGATTGGAAGTCAAAAACTCTACCACTGAGTTACATCCGCAAAATTTATTTTCTAACTATTTAAGTGTATATTATATAGTCTTTAAAATTTTATGTCAACCTTTTTATTGTGGGAAACCAGTAACTGCACAAAACGGTAATATTAAAAGAATACATAAGATTGCCGCTATAATTAAATATTTTTTCATTTACAGATTTCCTGTATTGCAATTATTGAAAAATGTTGTTTAATGGCTGTTTGTTTACATGAATATAACATGTATTGTTCTACACCAATTCCAATAAACAAAGTTATTGCTACTAACCCAAAAATTATTACTGCTACTTTATCTAATCTTGTCATGTTTTTTGTTTAAGTATATACATTGTAATTTCAGGACCATCTATTACTATCATATCATTTGGATATCTATAATGTAATGAAGTTCGTCCAATTAAACTAAATCTTACCATTTTAGCGGTAAGTTTTTTAACTATTCCACATTCTATTGTATTGTGATTTGCAAATGCAATACAATCACCTACTTTAATTAATCTTTTAAATTTATCGTAATGTTCGATCATGAACCAAACCAAATTTCTTTAAATCCTTCTTCAGTTGTTGGATTTTGCCAATCTTCTATCATTTGAATAATAACACGTTGAGGAATAATCTTATCAGGACGACTTTTTAATCTAATATTTAATTCTTCTCGATCTGGTGTTTTAAATACAACTGCAATCGCATAATAATCAGGCAACATTTTAAATTTTCTAGCACGACTTTTTACAGTTGTGCTAGTTTGATCCCAAATTATATCTTTTCCTGCTTTACGTGCTTTAACAACTTCTGCAGTCATTAAATTAATTGCTTCGGGCATATATTCGTCAAATACTTCCGAATATGTTTTTCCTTGAGATTTTGCATATTCTGTAATATGTTTATCTGTAGATATATAAGCACACTTCTTTGCCCACTGTTGTCCTTCCACCCATGTTGATTTTCCACTTCCGGGAATACCTACTAATATATAAACTTTTGGCATTAAGCTTCTTCCTTAAGTAAAGTCCAACCTGATAATTCTTCCCACTCTTTTCTTAACCGTGTTACTTCATGAACTCGCCATTCTTCAGCAAACTGTCGATGTTTATCATTACGAACTACATCAGCAACAAATTTATCGGATTTACCTTGATTATAATTTACTTGTGATTTAACCCAACTACGACTTACAATCTTATGTGCAGATAAATCCCAAGTCCAATAGTTTTCATCAACTTTTAATTTTTGATCAATTACTGTTATTTCGTCACCGTTAACTCTAACAACAATAAAATACGGACAAAACATTTCTTGCCAATAATCACCAGCTTTGGGAGATTCTAGTGCTTCTTGATTTAACTTTTCTTGTTCTTCATATGACATATTACTTTCCAATCAATTTAATTCTAGTTAATAATATTTCTGTTCTAGTACGACAAATATCTAAATGATAAAGTGCAGTAGTATAATGTTCTTCAATATGTTTATCGTGACTAATTTGTTGAGCTTGTTTAGCACAATCTTTAACTGAATCAATTGCTTTGTATATTAATCTTACTTTCTCAGTTGCTATTTCTAATTCAGTCATACTAACCTTTTTCAAAATAATTTTGAATCCAAGATAATCTTTCTTGTTCATTCATTAAAGTATATTCTTCAATGTTTTCACGTATTGCGTTAAGTAACGGATAATATTCTTCATCAATTTTCTTTTTAAACTCATCTGTTAATAATTTATCAGTTTTTGGATTACGTGCCAACCATTTTGAAATTAAGTAGTATGGACTTTTGATTTTAGAACTTATGCCATCGTGAGTATAAAATACAAAACCTTCATGCTTTACAGTTTTAACTAAATCTAACAATTCACGTATAGTACATGTAATACTATCAACGTCAAAACTTCCAAAATCAATATTTGCATCGCTGTAATTTGGTCTTTCAATTTTTGATCCAAAAAGTTTAATTCTACATCCTAACAAATACATTCCTTCTGTTTCAGGAATAATATGTGGATCATTTCTGTGAACACATTCAAACATAAAAGTATATTCTGGCAAACGTTTGCAAGTATTACGATATTTTTCTAAATTTGGTTCGATTAATTCACGAGCCATTGTTACATAATCAGAATCAGTAGATCCAGTAGTTGATACTAAAATATCACCATCATACCATGTTACAGCAACCATAAAACCATTTACTTTACGATATGCATCTACAATAGTATCTAAGTCTAAAACTGGTGCTTTAGATTCAATACCATAATTGTAAATTTTAGTAAACGGATATGATATTAAATTAAAATTTTCATCTACAATAGTACCACGACATTCTTCTAAATGATCATTCCATAAGTTATCATAAAATACTTTCTTGCTATATTTCAAAACAAATAATTCTGGATAATTTTTGCATTCTCGTTTTTTAACCAAGGACGAATTATCAATTATAAATTGTTCTAAGTTATTCATTTTGTTTAGCTCTTAAATAAAAATAAATTATAACACGGTTTTATCAACCTGTCAATCAATGATGTTCTTTAATTTTTCCAGTTAATGCACTTGAAATTGCAGTTTCCATTAAAGTTACAATTTGTCCAGTTGCATCCATTCCCATATCTCTAACACGATAATGTTCTAATCCACTTTCTGAACCATGTAAATGTCCATGAAAATGAACTGCACCTCTGTGCATTTGATCAAATTCTGCAATAGGATAATGAAACATCACAACATATTTTCCGTCATACTCTGTAACAAAGTATTTGTGTATTTCAGAAAAACATGCACAGAAATTAGGATCTTTTAATAACTTACGATCATGGTTGCCTTCAATTAAAATTTTAGTACCATTTAATTGATTTAAAATGTCAACAGTTTGATCAGAAGGTAAAAATGCAATATCACCTAAAATATATACTAAATCAGTTGAATCAACAATTGCATTCCATTCTGCAATCATTTCTTGATTCATGATATCAATATTTGTGTTAAAACGTGCCCTTGCTTCCGGACAGAATTTTTTAATTCGTTTGTGTCCAAAATGTAAATCTGAAGTTATATATGTTTTCATATTAAAATTTATTGATTAAAATAAGTTAGGGGTGAACGACGGGACTTGAACCCGCAAAATTCATATTCACAGTATGAGATGTCTACCAATTCCATCACGTCCACACCTAACATATCTTTTTTAACTACGCTACTGAAAAGTAGCGTAGAAAAATCAATTGATTATTTTAATTGAATTTTTTTAAAAAGATTATCTAATTTAACTGTATAACGCGAATGTTCAGTTTTAATCGCACTAATATCAGCTTTAATTGCTTCATGATCGGCTTTAATTGCTTCATGATCAGCTACTAAAGTTTTATGACCTGCTTCAAAGGTATCAACACGAGTTTGTAATGCTTCTAAATCACCAGTTGAAGCACAACCAGACATTACAAGCAATGTTGCTAAGATTATTAAGTATTTCATTTATTTTATTTCCTTTTGTTGTTAAAAAATGGCACCCTCGGAGAGAATCGAACTCCCATCATCTAGTTCGTAGCCAGGTATTCTTTCCATTAAACTACAAGGGCATTATTGGCACGGTTGGTGAGATTTGAACTCACATAGAACACTTTAGAAGAGTGTTGCCTTATCCGTTAGACTACAACCGTATTATAAACTCTTTAAACTATTTGTCAACTTCTATTTAAAGTTTATTCTTCAAAGTCATGATCTGAATTACATGAACTTGGATCACGTGAAAAGTTCGAACATGGATTTAATGAAGCTATTTCTATGTTAATATACAGAAACAACAATATTGCTAATATAATTAATGGTATTGCTTTCATAATACATTACTCCTAATGTGGGATAATAATATTTATAAATTAGACAATACTGGAGCACAGGGCGGGATTCAAACCCGCGACTTTACGATTTTGCGGACCGCTCCATTTGATCACTCTGGCACCTGTGCATATTTGGCGAAAGGTATAGGATTCGAACCTAGACTTATATGTTTGGCGGAGACGGTGAGATTCGAACTCACGGTGCCAATTACTTGACACGACAGGTTAGCAACCTGCTGCCTTAGGCCACTCGGCCACGTCTCCATATTCGTTAAACAATTTCAATCTAGTTCTTCCGTCACTAGTATTGAATGTTGTTTTTCCAGGTTCTAGTCTAAAACTAAAACCACATAATTCTGCGTTTATTTCACTTGTATGAACATAAATTACTTTGTCTATTTCAGGACAGTATACTGCCCAGCCGTCAATAGAAGATAAGTCCATCGGAATCTTCTTACCATTAACTACTGAATGAAACCCTACTTCAATCTTATCTCGTACAGTAGTCCTATACTTAATCTGTATCTTGAAGGTGTTTGCTAACTTGTCCATCACTATCAAATCTACTTTACTATAGTCATGGATAGGAGTGAAGCACTCATATCCTTTTTTGGCTAGGTCTCTGATTACTTCAATCAGACCTACGGCCCCTTTTTCATTTACATTCATAATGTTCTCCTATGAATGTATTTATGCTACAGTTGCGTAAACTGTCGCTTATCATTGAAATACTTGAAAGTTCCTATAACCACCCATTGTAACTTACAACCATTGGACATATTTCTATGTCATTTGTTTGGCGGAAGGTTGGCGGTATCGATCCCCTGGCCCTTACAGGCTCCACTAGTTTTCAAGACTAGGCTAACATCCCCGGTTAGATAACCTTCCATTTTTTGGAGCGGGTGAAGGGGTTTGAACCCTCGACATTCAGGTTGGCAACTTGACGCTCTACCACTGAGCTACACCCGCATATACTTTAAGCTAATCTACTTTCAACAAGTCTAATTCTTCGTTGAACTTTAGCTTTATCTTTTGGTCTACCTGACCTCGCAAGTAATTCATTTAATTGTTTTAAATTTAATGGCTTTAACTTTGTTTTTCCATTTCTTGTTAGTAATGGAGTAGATCTTGGTCTGTTTGCTTTACTTTCATTTGCCATAATATTTCCTCTTTATTGTTAAATTGATTTTACTAGTTTTAAATTGGCCGGGATTGATGGTAACGATCCATCCTACTCACTTTCAAAGAGTGATATCTGAGCCTCTCGATTTAATCCCAATTAAATTTAAATCTTTTTTAGTAAGAACTTTTATTTTCTTTTAATTTTTAATTTATTATAATATCTTTCATTAGTATTTACAACCATTATTGGTGCTTTTGACAAGAATCGAACTTGTAATTATCGGTTATCAGCCGATGGTTATAACCATTTAACTACAAAAGCATAAATTGGTGGTAATAGTTAGAATTGCACTAACATCTAACGCCGTATGAAAACGTTGCACTACTATTATGCTATATTACCATATATTAAAACACACTTGATAAGTTATGTTATTTTTTAATGTGTTTTAATATATGGTAGGAGTAGTAGGATTTGAACCTACACCTGGCGATTTAAAAGACCGCTGTGCTAAACCGTTAAACACTATACTCCCATAATTTGTCAGTTTCTTTCTTTTGTTTTCGTTTCATTTTATTTTCCTATTAAAATTTTGGTGCTTTAGAAAGGAATCGAACCTCTGTCTGCTCGGTGTAAACGAACGGCCTTTCCATTTAAAGCAAGTTATTGGTACCTCCTCTCAGATTCGAACTGAGACTTTACGGAATCTAAACCCGTTTCCTCTACCAAGTTGGGATAAGGAGGCATTACAAATTGGTGGAGATTAAGAGAATCGAACTCTTGATAACGCCGTGCAAGGGCGTTGTTATACCATTTAACTAAATCCCCAATAAATTGGCTCCTAAGGAGGGTCACGATCCCCCGACATTCAGGTTGGCAACTTGACGCTCTACCAACTGAGCTACTTAGGAATATTTTAAACTTTAGTGATCAGTTAACCACATCTTTGTTTTTTATTAGAACAACCACAACACATAAGTTGTAACTTTAATAAATCAAATTCAGATTGTCTAATTGTTAAACTATAACCACGAACTTTAATTTCTAATGGATCACCTAAAGGTGCTTTTCGAATAACTTCAATTACTGTATTTGGAGTAAGTCCCATGGTTAATAATTTTTTACGAATATCATTTTTTTCTTTATAACCTTCAATAATAAATTTCATGTTATTCCTAAAATTGGCGACTCGTAAGAGATTCGAACTCTTATAAAGGGATAGACAATCCCCCGTAATAACCTTTATACGAACGAGCCATTTAAATTGGCAAGTAGGTCCGGCCACGATCCGGAAATGTTGGGTTTGGAGTCCAAAGTTTTGCCTACTTAAACTACCTACTTATAAATTGGTCTCTCATAAAGGATTTGAACCTCCGACCTATCCGCCCCAAACGGATCGCTCTACCAAACTGAGCTAATGAGAGTTAAAATATTATGTAGCAGTGCGAACCCATCTGCACATTTAAGTATTTTGTCTTCTCCTGTCCGGACAGTTACGACTGTGGCTTCACTACAAAAATTGGCGTCCCTACCCGGCGACTATCCGGGTCTACTACCGTGAAAGGGTAGTGTTCTAAACAGCGTAAACTATAGGGACATAAAAATATAAAATGAAGTAATTCGCCTTTACGCCGCTACGGAGTTTGTATATACATTATGGGCTTCTGCCTCATATATACCTTATCACCAGGTTGGTCTCACTTTGGTATCAACAAACTACTTCATAATTTAAAAATGGTGTAAAGTTGCTGGCGTTTCAACATTCTTCTTGCAAGGTTTTTGGTGATCAACTCCAATAGCCCCACTCTTAATTACTTTCAATCTCATTGTTAATACATGCCTCAAGTGTACTTGATATTTAATTGGGCTCATATTAACACATAATTGATTTCACGTTAAAGACATGTATCCAGCTTTTACCATCCCACGACACTTTACGATGCCGTATTGTTACTAAGTAACAAGTTCTATTATACTACAATTTTAGGTTTTAACAACCTTTTTGTTTGGAGCTCCTGCCCGGAATCGAACCGAGTTATCATGATTACAAGTCATGCGCATCGCCATCAATGCTTAAGGAGCAAAAATTGGTGGGTGTTGATGGTAACGATCCATCAGAGCGATAAAGCGTCCGGGTTACAGCCGGAACCGTCTCCTTAACGGTATAAACACCCAATTCTACATTTATAACGTTCTCCTGCTATGCATTTTAACCTTTTGCCGGGGTGGAGAACGTATATTAAAACACACTTAACAGAATTTTATTACCGAGACTCTGCTGGCCTAGCTATTATATAGCATTAAGTATGCTTTAATATTAAAACACATACACAAGGACAGACGTCTTGTATCGATTCCTTCCATCGACTATAATGTATTTTAATATTGCAATCCCTTTATCGCACTCGGCAGTCTGAAGAGTACTCGACTGATTCATCGCGGTCCAGTTTTTATTATACAGTGATCTCTTACACTGTTAGTGTCATTAATATTTGTGCTTTGGTATGTTCTATTTTAAACCATTCACCTTTTCGTTTTTTTGAATGAATATTCAAAAAATCTAATAATTGTTTTTCTGCTTGCTTCCTATCATTGGTCCATTTTATATCAATATATGAATACATTCCTATCGGATCATATATATTGTATGAAGTTAATCTTTCTTCAAAATCAACAGTCATTCCTGCTTTAATCCATCCATTCCAAACCGGATTTACTATTAAATAAATAAATCCTTCTGTAATAGTTGTTTGTTTTCCACTTATTACATTCTCATTTAAAATTGTCTGTCTTATTCTGTTTAAATGATCATGTAATGATATTTCTTTAATTTCTATTTTTTGTTCATTAACAATAGATTGTTTTAAATTTTCTATTAGCTTTTTATTAGTTTTATGTTTCGTTAATTTTGGTTTTTTATATACATCTTCTTTAAGACGTTGAAGATTACTTTTATATATTTTGTTTCTTACTAATTTTCCCATATTAAAATTTTTCACTTTTCTTTCATGCTAAAAACAAAAAACCCCGGAGTTTTTTAAGTTCCAGGGTTTTTAAATTTTGCTGTGTTGTATTTTATACTTTTACACAGTAATCCTCAAAAACCCTAAGCTATGATAGCTCTCCGGTGCACGATCACTTGTTAGACAATTAATCGTTTGCCATACAGGAGACATCGAGCCGCCTTGTTTCGCTAATAAATTAAAATGTTGTCTAAAGTTAGTTTGCATTGTTTTCTCGTTTAAAAATGTTTATTGCTATTTCTAGCAGTTGTGTAAATTATACGTTTATTTATCCCTGTTGTCAACCTTTATTTTAAAAAATTTAAAAATATTTTTTAAGCAGTTCTAACAACATGTGTATATATTATAATCTATTTATAGTCTTGTCAACCCCGATTACAAATTTTACATTTATAATTCTTGCTTTGCATTTGTTTCAACGGTAATTATTTCTAAGAACGTATGTACGCATTAGTAGAACTACACGATGCTAATTATCAAGGACCATTGGATCAGTCCACGATATGCTATTAAAATCATTTTATTATTAGTTCCAAGGAGCATGACTTACACTAATACTAGGATCTCCAATTGTAGTTATATTGCAGTATTTTTTTAGATACGTACCTAACATTAAATCCGAATGAGAAATATTCACATTGTTGTTAACATACATTAGCTCAATGTAATCAAAAAGTTTAGAGTATGCCATCATAGAAGCAGGCAGACCATACATTAACAGATCATGAACTTCTAAATCTTTGACAAACATTGCCACTAAATTATTTGTACCTATTGTATCTTGTATTACAAAAGAATTAAGAATTATATCAAATCTTAATCGAATTAAAATATCATAATCGGTTGGATTATCAATTAAATCAAACCCTTGTTTAATAATATGCCACATATCTCGCATTCTTTCTACCCATAGGGAGCCTTCGTTAATAGCGTGTGGGTCTACTTTGAATACATCATCAGGGCGGAGCGACGAGTGAATGTCAATCGGAGAAAATCTGTTTGCGTAATACTTGTTATGATCTTCTATGAATATTTTTTTAGGCTTATACATTTCGATCATTGGAGATAGATCGATTGGTGGTGTTTCAGCCCATGCGTGTCCTGCTGCTCTTCCAGGATTATCGACGGACCATGTACTGATATATAAATCTACATCATGCACATCTAATAGATGTTTTTTAAAGTTTTCATATATTTTCTTGTAACCTCTTGCATGGCCAGTAAATACTACTGCTATTTTCATTTAATAAGACCTCACGTTGCAATTGCTTGTCATCTGATAAGTAGCAATAAGATACTTGGTTAAATCAGTTTCACTTCTATGTCGGTTAAACTTCATACTTGTAACGACACAAACTTTACAATCCAATCAAAAATTTCTGTATATTGCATATTAAACTTTCCTTTTGTAATATTTAAGTTTTGCTGTTTTCATGTTGTATATATTTTTCTAAATCGTCAGGTACGCCTACAGGGTGATGCATTTGGTTCGGTATATGATAAATGCCCACTTTAAGTCCTTTTCTAATCATATAATTATATGAAGGTCCAACATAAAACTCACCGTTTGGAGCACGGTCATCTTCTGCAATCATGTCCTTTGCGCTATCTATAAAAAAACTACCCTTTTTCCAATAATGTATTCCGTTCAACGATACATTACTGATTACTTGTTTTTCTTTTATTTCTGTTACAAATCCGTGATCGTCAAGTCTAGCGTAACTGTTCTTGTTGGTGGTTTCGTGATATGTAACTACAGCACCGTCGTACTGACGCACATTCATTAAAAACGAATCACTATTCCATTCCATAATTTGATCACAGTTTGCAATAACAAGCTCTTGGTCGTTGTTAATTATACTTTCAAACAGTAGCGCAGAGCAAGCGGGACCTTCGGTAATATAGTCAATTTCTATAAATTTGCTATCGACAAATTTTAAAATCTCTTCTTTAATTTCTTCAGCAAACGCATCATGTTTTATAATAAACAAGTATTTTGCGTCTTGTATACCGAGACTAGTTATTGCTTTGATAATCATCGGAGTGCCATTGACATCTATTAACGGTTTTGGGAGATGAAATCCCTTGGTTAAAAATCTGGAGCCTAACCCGGCCATTGGGATTATTATATTCATTTTAGACAAAGATTGTTGTAGGATTAATTTTAAGAAGAGATTCTTTTATTTCATTAGTATAAGGACCGCCTCGCAGTACTACAATAGGTTGATCAAGATCAATTAAGCAAGAAGGCAAGGTTACTATCAAGTTTGTTCCGTATAACCGCATGTTATGTTTTTTAGGATCGTTGTCTAAAATGCTTACTATCTGTGATTCAGGTAGCCCTGCATTTAACAAATATTGAGAAAATACATGTCCACCAAACAAGTATACCTGATGATCACCGATAGCAGTTTTGATAGTATTGATAGATGCATTCAAGTTATCAGTGAACTTTGTAAACATTTCTTTAATATAGCCAAGGTCAGGCACCGGAACAGTAACTTTATTAACTTTTTTGCAGTGAACAAATATAGAATGAGGTTCAATTATTTTATCAACAATTTCAAATCCTGCGGTGTTTAACATATATTCTATTACAGTTTCGTCGATATAAAGGGTATGCTCGAGCATCAACGCATTAAGGTACCCTTGTTCTACCCAATGTCGAAGATTGGGCATCGTAATATAGTGATTACCACCATCTTCTAATATGTTATACACTTTATCTAAAAATGTCATTGGGTTATAGATATGTTCAAATAAATGAGAGTGGACTACTGCATCAAACTTTTGATCAAAATTATAGTCCTCAAAAAATTCTTGAATAAATTTGACTCTAGGATCATTAGTACATTTTTGAGTTGATGGTTCTATGATGGTCCAATTAAAATTTTGCAATTTAGGAAGAAAAAGGTTTATTAAAGATCCGCTGGCTCCGCCTATTTCTAAAACATTTTGAAATGGGCTTTTGTTAATGAAGTCATGAAACTTTTTATGATGTTGTTGCCAAATCTTGCCTATTGTACCAGGGTTGTGATGTTCTTTGTACAACAAGGAAGGATCAAGTAAGTTCATTAATTGCAAACTTCCTGAACTCGTAGATACCCCCCAATCCATGTCACAGAACATATCATTATTTGAATCTTCTTTGTTAACACATCCCATGTAGATTGGGAATTGTTTAAACGAATGTACTAGTTGAATGTCCGGTTTACCTGTTAGTACACACGATGGTCTTGAAATTAATTTTGGTAAATTCATAATCATTAAATATTTATATAATACTTTATTTATAAGGATTAGAAATAGCTGGAATTTCTTTTGTTGTTACTTCAATATTTCTCTAATCAATAATAAGATTTCACTTGCTCTTTTAATGTAAATATCATACAATATGTTTTATTTTAAAAGGAGAAAGATTTGAAAACAAACAATTTTTACACCATTGGAACATTTGGTGATACTATTTATTCCTTATGTTTAGTAAAGATGCTAGGCGGAGGCAATATGTATATTAAGTTAGATGCCTTAGACAAATTTGTACAAGAAGTTTTAGGGTGGAAAGATGCAGGTCTCGGAAGTGGACGATATACACAACGTGATTATGAAATCATCGAACCGTTGTTAAAAGCACAACAATATTTAAATGAAGTTGCAATTTGGAAAGATGAAACATTTGATTATGATTTAAGTGATCATTGGAAATTTCATTTAATCGACGGATGGAAAGGTAATCAAACTGAATGTTATGCGCTAACTCAAGGGTTAGATATTCATTCTTTAGAAATTAAAAAACAACTCTTATTAGAACCATGGCTTACTCCTGTAACACCTATCGTTATACCAGGCAAGCCTTTCGTTGTGAACAGAACAGGACGGTATTTGTATGGTGAACCAAGTGAAGAATGGTTCCGCTGGGTTGACAACGGCTTAGCTAACTATGCTGTATTTGTAGGTAATGAAGAAGAACATGCAGATTTTGAAAAAATATTCTGTAAGATCGAACACTACAAAACTAAAGATCTATTAGAACTTGCTCAAGTTATACAAGGATGTGAGCAGTTTATGGGTAACCAATCAGTCGCACTTAGCATAGCAATAGGTTTAGGTAAAACATATTGGTGTGAAGTACGCAAGGATTATGAATCAACAAAAACTCCGCACGGTGGATATGGTGATACCTGGTTCCCCCGTATTAACGGTAATTATTTCTAGGAATTTATGTACGCACTAGTCGAACTACACGATGCTAACTATCAAGAATTAGCAAATTTAACCTGGGAACAAAATAAAGTTCCTTACGCAGAGTTACACGGATACAAAACGTTCTGTCGATCTGATGCCGCAGACTTTGTACTTAATGTAGGAATTGGTTACCAAAAGATTCACTATGTTAAAGAGTTGTTAGAAACTCATCCAGAAGTAGAATGGTTTTGGTGGACGGGCACTGATACAATGATTACTAACTTTGGTACACGTATTCAAGATCGTATTGACACGCAATATCATTTTATTGTTGCCGTTGACATTAACGGCATTAACGCAGACAGTTTCCTTGTTCGCAACACACCGGAAGGCAGAGGCTACATCCATCATTTACTAGACATTGAAGAAGAATGTTCTAAGCATTGGGATGGAGAACAACGTGCTATGTCAGTAGCACTAGGAATTCCTCCAACGGCTGAACCTTGGACAGAGGATACTGAAATTTGCGATCAGTATAAAGACATTGTAAAGTTAGTTCCACAACGTTACATGAATAGTTATAACTACAAGCTCTACGGAGACCATTATTCGGATCACAACAACGATCGATTCGGGTGGGACGGCAATTGGCAATTAGGAGATTGGTTAATCCACTGGCCAGCTATTTCTGTAGAAATGCGAATACAGTTGTATAATTTTTATAAAGAGTATATAATCGAATGATGAAAAAAATATTAGAAGATATCAAACAATACATCGACGCTAAACACGCTGATAAGACTTGGGTAGCTGGCAAGGACTTTGTTAACTACGCAGGACCTCATTTTACATCAGATGAATATGTAGCGGCTGCTGAGATATTACTTAACGGCTGGTTAGTAATGGGCAAAAAGAGCCTACGCTTTGAACACCAGTTTCCTAAAGAGTTTGGCAAGTCACGTGGTGTTCTAACTAACTCAGGTAGCTCTGCTAACCTGCTTATGATGACAGCAATGAAATCCAAGCGTGGACATAACTTTCCGGAAGGTACTAAAGTATTAATGCCTATTGCAGGCTTTCCTACAACACTTAATCCAACTATTCAGAATGGGTTTACTCCAGTGTTCTGCGATATCGAAATTGACACACTTAACATTGATCTAGATCATGCAGAGCGATTGCTTTCGGCAGATCCAGACATTAAGATTATAACATTTGCTCACGTGCTAGGCAATCCGCCTAACATGGACAAGGTTATGGAATTAGTCAACAAGCACAATCTTGTATTGCTTGAAGACTGCTGTGATGGCTTAGGCACAACTTATGACGGCAAGCCGTTAGGCTCATTTGGTGAAATGGCATCGTGTAGTTTCTATCCTGCACATCACATGACAATGGGCGAAGGCGGATTTGTTGCTATGAACGATCCTCAAACAGAAGTCATTGTTCGTTCAATTCGTGAATGGGGTCGTGGATGCTATTGCGTAGGTCCAGAAGCTAATAAACTAAAGTGCGGAACTTGCAAGAGTCGATTTAGCAACTGGATTCCAGAAATGCCAGATGTTGTGTTTGATCACAAATATGTCTACGATGAAATTGGCTACAATCTAAAGCCAATTGAAATGCAAGCCGCAATGGGCTTAGAGCAAATTAAGAAGTTACCAGAGATCCATACACTACGTCAACGCAACTACGAATTGCTATTTGCAATTTATGAAAAGTACGAAGAGTTTTTCCACTTGCCACGTGCTCAAGACAAAGCAGATGTAAGTTGGTTTGCGTTTCCGTTAACAATTCGTAAAGGCGCACCATTTACACGTATGGACATTGTTGATTATCTAGAAGAAAATCTAATTCAAACTCGTCCGTATTTTGCTGGTAACATTATGTTGCAACCTGCGTATTCACATTTAATGAATCCTGCGGATGCACGTGATAATTACCCAGTTGCTACCCACACAATGGTGAATACGTACTTCCATGGGTGTAGTCCAGTTATTACTCCGGAGCAAATTGCTTATATTGGAGAGAAGGTTGACAGATTCATGAGTTTATATCTATAAAGGATTTACATGACAAATAAAGTTAAAGTCGCAGACCTTATCGCAGAATGCCTAGAGAACCTAGGTATCGAACACGCATTTGGCATTATTGGTGCTGGTGATGTTCATATTTTTGAGGCCATTGCTAAACGAGGTTTTACAGAAATTGTCTGTGTTCATCATGAGCAAGCCGCAACAATGGCTATGCAAACTTACTATCGTACTACAGGAAAACTTGCCGCTTGTTTACTAACAACAGGTGCTGGATCAACTAATGGAGTAACTGGCGTAGTTTCTGCTTGGGCAGACAGCATTCCTGGATTGATTATTTCAGGAAATGAAAACTCAAAACACACACAACCACACAGTCCTTATCGTATGTGGGGAGTACAAGGTTATGATAGCGTCGACATGGTTAAAAAAGTTACCAAGTATGCTACTCGAGTTGTCGATCCATTGCAAACAAAATACGAATTACAAAAAGCATCTTATATTTCTTTAGATCAACGTCCAGGACCAGTGTGGGTCGAAATTCCTATGGACATACAAAGTAGCATAGTAGATCCTGCGATGTGCGATGAGTTTGCTACTGTGCCTGCCAAGAGCTACGAGACCTTAGAACTAGAAAGTCAGATTGATCGTGTAGTTCAAAGTCTAATAAGTAATCCTCGTCCTGTGCTTTGGTTAGGACATGGCATTCGTCTTGCAGGTGCGAAACATCGTATTCCAGAGCTGTTGGAAAAATTAGGATCTCCTGCAATTGTAAGTTGGGCAGGGATTGACATGGTTGACAGCGATCATCCATTAGTATATGGTCGTGCTGGCGTTTATGGACAGAGATGTGCAAATTTTGTACTACAGAACAGCAGTTACGTTTTAGCAATTGGCACACGACTAGCAATTCCGCAGATTGGTTACAACTTGTCAGAACTTGCTCGAGATGCGGCTATTGACGTTGTGGACATTGATGCTATTGAAGCGGCTAAAAATAAGCCACGCACACGTGAAAGTATTGTATGCGATGCTGGAGTGTTTATTGACATGTTATTAGCAAAAATAGCCACAGTTGATATGACTAGCAAAAAAGAATGGATCGACCAATGTAATGTATATCGTAAAGACTATCCTTGGGTTGATAAAGAACACGAAGATAAAGATGGATTTATTAACTCGTATTTATTCATGGAACGTCTCAATAAACATTTTAAATCTGATCAGATTGTTGTAACTGATATGGGTACTGCGCTGTTAAGTGGACATCAAGTATTAAAATTTAAACCAGGCCAACGCTTAATGACAAGTACAGGTTTAGGCGAAATGGGTTATGGACTTCCTGGCGCAATTGGTGCGAGCTTTGCTACTGACCGTGGCGAAGTTATGTGTTTAAACTGCGATGGTGGCATGATGATGAACTTACAAGAATTACAGACAATGGTACATCACAAGTTGCCTATTAAACTTTTCATCTTTAATAACGATGGATACTTAATGATCAAACACACACAGAACGCATTGTTTAAAGATAGTCGTACAGGTGTAGACAAATCAACTGGAGTAACATGTCCAGACTACAGTAAGTTAGCAGTAGCATTTGACATTCCAGCTTATCAAATCAGATCGTGGGACAACTGCGATGAAATTATTGCCAAAGTGCAAGCACATAATGGTCCCGTTATTTGCGAAGTATTCATGCATCCTAAGCAACCATTTACTCCAAAGTTAGGTTGGATAATTAAAGAAGACGGTACTCAAGTATCCAGTCCATTAGAAGACCTTGGTCCGCTAATTCCACGCGATGCGTTAGAAAAAGCAATGATCATCGGTGTTCACGAAAAATCAAAAGAGTAATATGACTACTCACGATAAAGTTAAAATAGCAATTATAGGTACAGGCAATATTGGTACAGATCTTTTAATTAAGATTACAAGATCTGAAAATCTTGTTTGTACTTTATTTGCCGGACGTACATTAGACTCGAAAGGTATGCTCCGTGCTAAGTCACTAAACGTACCTATTACAGATCAAGGCATTCAAGCAATTATTAATAATCCTAGTATTTGCGATATTGTTGTTGACTGCACATCTGCACAAGCACACGTCGAACATTGGCGGGTACTAAAAGAATTAGGCAAACCAGTCATCGACATGACTCCTGCTAAACTAGGGGAAACTTGTGTACCAGCACTTGCTACAGGCACATGGGGAAATGATAATGTTGTTAATGTCAATATGATTACCTGCGGCGGCCAAACTACTGTTCCTATTGCGGCGGCTCTAGCCCGTGTTCACAAAAATATTGAATATGTTGAAGTCGCATCTAGTATTGCTTCATTAAGTGCTGGACCTGCTACTAGACAAAACTTAGATGAGTATGTAAACACCACAGAAGAAGCATTACGTAAGTTCAGTGGTGCCAAACGTAGTAAGGCAATCTTAATCCTTAATCCAGCAAGTCCTCCGATTGATATGGACACAACTATCTACGCCAAGATTAAAAATCCAGACTTGGCACGTATTACAGAATCAGTAAACGACATGGTTGAAACAATTCGCAAATATGTTCCCGGATATCAACTATTAGTTCCACCTATCGTTAAAGACGATACAGTTATTGTAACTGTTAAAGTTCTTGGCGCAGGAGACTTCTTGCCACAGTATGCAGGTAATTTAGATATTATTAACTGTGCAGCAATTAAAGTATTAGAGCTAATGGCTCAAGCAAGGAAACATTAATATGAACAAACACATTGTTATTCACGATCCTACTTTACGAGACGGCAATCACGCAGTTCGTCATCAACTAACCGAAGACAACATTCGTAAGTATTGTATTGCAGCAGATGCCGCGGGAGTGCCAAACATAGAAATAGGACACGGAAACGGGCTTGGCGCAAGTTCTATGCTAGTTGGCGAAGCATTAGTAAGCGATGAAAGAATTATTACTATTGCTCGTGAAAACTTAAAGAACGCAAACTTGTCAATGCACGTTATTCCAGGCTTTGCTACAATCAAGCGAGATCTAATCAAAGCAATTGATTTAGGGGTTGATGTATTTCGAGTAGCATCACATGTCACTGAAGCAGACATTTGCCAACGTCATATTGAGTATGTTCGTAAAGCAAATAAAACAGCATATGGTATTCTAATGATGAGTCACATGGCCAGTATTGACAAACTTGTAGAAGAAGCTCGCAAGATGCAGAACTACGGTGCTCAAGCATTAGTGATTATGGATTCGTCAGGAACATACTTCCTAGAGGACGTTACTGCACGTATTACAGCACTCGTTGAAGGACTTGACATTCCAGTTGGGTTTCATGGCCACAACAATTTAGGTATGGGTACTGCTAATAGCGTTGCCGCTATCCGTGCCGGTGCTTCTATCCTTGATGCCAGTATCCGTGGGTTTGGTGCCGGCGCAGGTAATACACAATTAGAAGTATTGATTGCTGTGCTACATCGTTTAGGTTATCATACAGGTATCGACTTGTACAAGTTGCTTGATGCGGCTGATCTTGCTGGCAAAGAGTTTAATCCCGTTCCGCCGTTTAGTAGCCCAATGTCTATTATTAGTGGATTAAGTGGAGTATTTTCTGGCTTTGCTAAACACGTTGCGACTGCGGCAAAAGATTACAATGTAGACCCTAGAGACATTTTTATGGAACTAGGAAAGCGTAAAGCAGTTGCCGGACAAGAAAGTTTAATCTTTGAAGTAGCACAAGAACTTGCTGCCGCAAAAGAAAATGTAGCAGGATCTAACTTAACGTTGGTATAATGCGAGTAGCAGTCTTAGGTGGAAGTGGTTTTATTGGCGGATATCTTGTTCGTAATTTAAAAAACTGCGAAAAAATATCTGTCACTAGAAAAGACGTAGATCTTACTAATTTTCTTCAAGTCACTGAATGGCTTACTACTAATCGCCCCGATGTAGTAATCAACTGTGCTACAATGACTAGCAATGACCGTGCTGAAGATCGGTGCTATGAAGACATTCAAAACAACTTGAATGTGTTTTTAAACTTTTATAATAACAGTCATTTATTCAATCGGTTTATTAATATTGCCAGCGGCAGTGAATTTGGCAGAGAAGATTCCTTAGACAATACTCCCGAAGAACGCATCTTAGAAGTTAATCCAAAAGACAGTTACGGATACAGTAAGAATGTAATTGCTAGACTATGTTTAGGTAAAGAAGGCTTCTACAATCTTAGATTGTTTAGTTGCTTTGGAGTTAAGGAATTACCTCGTAGATTATTCAGTAGATTTACACAACAAAAAACTATTGACATAATCGATAGACAAGTAGATTACTTTGGTCTCCAAGATTTCCTCCAGGTAGTTTCACATTACTTAAATAGTAACAATGAGCCAATGAAGGACATTAACTGTGTTTATCAAAAAAAGAATACAGTTAGTGAGCTACTTGAAATGTTCCGTCAGGCACACGGAGTTACTACAACAGTAAATATCCAAAGTGTTAGCAATATAAACTATACCGGAAGTGGAGAGAAATTAGCTGTCGTTGGATTGCCCTTAGTTGGCATCAAAGAAAGTATCAAACAATATTTTACAGAGGGTTGAATGGCAGTATATGATTGCTGTATGTTTTTAAATGAAAATGATCTATATGAGATTAGACTTAAATCTCATTGGGATTTTGTTGACAAGTTTATTGTAGTTGAAGCTGCAGAAACGCACACAGGATTACCAAAACAACCTAAGTTTGATCACGAGAGGTTTAAACCCTATGCTAGTAAAATTGAATACAGATGTATTGAAAGTTTTGCTACAGAAATGCCTAAGTATCCTCATTTACTCGATCAGCATACTTTAGAAGCATATCAGCATACGCCAAATCCTATGGACTGGAAAAGAGATCATTTTCAGCACAACTACATAACACAGGTATTGGCAGAAATAGGTGCACAGGATGACGACATTGTTTATATTTCGTGTCTAGATGAACTTTTAAGAAAGTCTGCTTTTGAAAGTTGCTTGCCGGCATTTGCTGATAAGAATTTTAGAGATAATCGCGGTCTTCGTCCTATTTTCTTTTTGCAAGTTTATATCTATGCTTATAAAATGAATTTATTGCACAAGCATTGGACGCAACATATGGTCGGAACATTAACTGAATACAGCAACTTTAAGTTGATTATGCCTTCAACTATTCGTCAAGCAAGTATTAGTACACACCCTGCTGTACTTAACGCAGGATGGCACTTTACTTTCTTAGATCCAACTGATGGAGAACTTGTACTAGAGAAACAACGTAGTTGGGCACATTCTAGAGACGTATATTCTGGAATGAAAACAAAGTTTGATCATACAACTAAAGAAGAAGCAGTAGCAAGACTGTTTCATGATTATGCATTACAGAAAGTAGAAATTACAGAGGAAACACATCCTAAGTGGATTGTGGATAATCTAGATAGTTTACAAAATTTTATTTACAAAGGAGTAATATGAAAAAAATCGTATATGTAACAGGTTGTTTAGGATTTATAGGAACACACGTAACTCGTCAATGTTTGGAACTTGGGTGGTATGTAATCGGTGTAGACAAATTAACTTATGCTAGTAACATTCAATTCTTATCTAAGTTTAAAGAATATACTAACTTTAAATTTATTCAAAGCGACATTAACGATTTAGAAATGTTATACGATTGCGATTACTTTATTAACACAGCCGCAGAGACACACGTTGATAACTCAATTGAACGTTCGGATCATTTTGTACATTCGAACATTGACGGTATTCATCACATACTAAAATTGATTAATCAAAAACCTAAGATTAAAATGCCAGTGTTGCTACATTTTTCAACAGATGAAGTATACGGTGATATTATTAGTGGCTTCCATACTGAAACAGATTTGCTTAAACCTAGTAATCCGTACTCTGCTACAAAGGCCGCGGCAGATATGTTAGTACTTGCTTGGGCTCGTACATTTGACTTACCGTACGTTATTGTACGTCCTACTAATAACTACGGCATTGGACAATATGTTGAAAAACTTATTCCAAAGTCAGTTAAGTATCTAACTGTAGGTAAGAATATAGAGTTACATAATAATGGTACTCCTGTGCGTACTTGGTTACATGCTGAAGATACTGCTAATGCTGTTATTACTATTATTAATTCAGGGAAAGTTAATGAGATTTATAATATTTCCGGAAATTATGAAATTGATAATTTAACAGTTGTAAAAAAGATATTAGAATTATATAATGGAAGAACAGATGTTGAAAATTATATCACACCACTTAATCGATTAGGGCAAGATGTTCGTTATGCAATTGATGATAGCAAACTCAAAGCGTTAGGATGGAAAACTGAAGCAAACTTTAACATCGAACTTGCAAAAATAGTAGACTATTATAAACAAAACTTTATCTGGTAAGAAAAATAATACAATTAAGTGCATAGATATTAATCGTTATCTACCCAGTAAATACAATAAACTTTTTCTGGAGTAGACAATGGGTGATATCTTTAAAATTATAGGCGATCTTGGCATGCCTGTAGCAGCAGCATTAGCAGGTGGATACTTTGTGTATCTAACTATCAAACTACTGTTACAAGGTGTATTAGGATCAATCAAAGGCATGGCTGGAATCATTACCGCATTAGATAACCGTGTTAAAACGATGAATCATGATGTTGTAAGAATAGATACAATCGTATCAAATGCTCTTGGTTTAAAACCTGACGTTGATCGTATTGCTCGTGCTGACGGGAAGAATGATGCGCGAAGAGACTAATTATAAAAAATGGGTTTGGTCCACACCTGAACTTTTTATTGCTGTTATATTTGGATTAATTGTTGGAATTGTATTTGGAATAGAAATTGGATATGAAAGATGGCATATTGAATTACCTCTTTCTTATGTAAGAGGATAACGATATGAAATTTTTATTTATCGATTCGCATACAGGAAAACCAAGTAGTTCAAAGTTATGGACACATATCGCATACGGTGTATCAACTTATATTGTACTAACAACAGCACATGATGCAAATAGTTGGGAATTGCTTTTAGTTTACATGGCCGTTGTAGGCGGAAGTGAGATTGCAAAGAAAATTTTAACTCTTAATCATACAGAAACAAGTAACAAAGAAAAGGGAACGGATCAATAAATGAAAGCACGTGAATTTATCAAGGATATAGAATGGATATTGTAGAATTAGTAAACAAATACGGCTTTCCTATAGTAATGGCAGTAGGTATGGGTTTTATTATCAAATATGTATGGGAATGGGCTACAAAAGAAGTAAAACCGGTTATAAGTGACGCAAATACTGTATTAATTGCACTAATTGATCGTATTCGTATGTTAGATAATGATCTTATTAGATTAAATCAAAAAGTTAATACTGTATTACATTTACGTGGTAAAACTATTGAATACGAACGAGTCGAAGCTGAAAAAGAAATTAATTCTAGAATTAATAAAACAGAAACTAGCGACGACACAAAATCTGCTGCCGCTAGTGAAAGTTAATTATTTTGATGTGGCTCTAAAAATTCCATCCCAAATCATAGGTAGGTTTGTTTTCTTCATTTGTTCGCATCTTTCGATCCATAGCTCGTAGCTATGTTCCATTTGACCATCAAAATGTTTCATAAGGAGTCTTGACATTTTGATTGCTTCATCAAACTGTTGGTTACGATAAGCGTCTAACATTTCATTATGAAATTTTCTGCTTTCTTCATAAGATTCTAAATCAACATCTTCTGTTAATAATGGAGTATATATTCTTAATCCAATTGTCTTACCTTTAACAGCAATATTATCAAGTTCTAATGTAAATATTTTATCTTTAACAAGTTCATTTGTTTTAGGACCTATAATTAACAAAACACCATAAGATTTAGTTTGACCTTCTAACCGTGCAGCAGTACTTACACTATCACCTAATACATCATATCCAAACTTATCTTTTGAACCAATGTTTCCGATTAGTGTTTCACCTGTATTAACACCTGCACCCATACCAACTGGCGGACGACCTTTTGCTGTTAGTTCAACGTTAAATTCATCAATTGCTTTAATCATTTGTTGTGCAGTTTTAACAGCGGTTATTGCATGATCAGGATCGTTTAAAGGAGCTCCATGCACATGTAAACTTGCATCACCAATAAATTTAATAAGTGTTCCATCATTTTTTAAAACAGGTACACTTAATGCTGTCATATAATCGTTCATTATTTGAGTCAGTCCTTCAACGTCATCACCAAACGATTCTCCTAGTGTTGTAAAACCTCTAAGGTCTGTCATTACAATTGAAAGTTCTTTACGTTCTCCTCCTAGTTTAATTAAGCTAGGATCTTTTTGTAACTTTTCAACAATTGTAGGATTAACATAACTACCAAATTGTTTCTTAATTTGTTGTTTTTGTAGAAATTCACTTACAAATTTAACACCATATGCATGTAACGCAACAAGAACAATTCCACCAACTAATACAGTTGCATCTAACAAATACAAATATTCAGTAAATGCAAATTTACTTCCCACAACTGCACCAACTGTAAGAATGATTGTACTTGCTAATCCGACATAAATCCATCTTGTTAAAAATAAAAGAAGTAAGCTAGCAACAAGTAATATTCCTTCTTCAGCAGCATCGGCCCAATAAGGACGTTGAATATTTACTTTATTAAGCATTGTACCAATAACAGTTGCTTGCATATCTTGAGGCCAAACACTTCCGATACTTGTCGGAACTGGATTGCCTAAACCAGCTGCACTTGTTCCGACAATAACAATCGAACCTTCAAGACTATCTGGTAAATGTTCTAAACTATATGATTGATGTTGTTGACTCCAGTCAATCCAAATACGTCCTAGGTTATCTGTATCAATCGGACCAATCGCTGGTATTCTAAGTTTTTCAACACCTAATTCATTTAACTTTACTTGAACTGTTGATTCGTCTACAGCAACACGAACAGTTTCTATTGACAAACTCGGATAAATGTGGTCATTAACAGAAACAATAAGCGGAATACGTCTATTAACTCCATCAATTTCAGGAAGTGTATTAGTTGTCCCAATACCTGCTGCATTTAGTTCTAATGTTTGAATATTTGCAATAAGTCCAGGATATTGTACAATACGATTTTGAAATTCAGATCCAATAACAACACTACCAGGTGCAACTGGTTGATTTTTTGTTTGTTGTGAAGGAACATTTCCTAAAACAACTGGAAATTTTGAAAATGCTTTTGCAAGTTTTTCATCTTGCTTGCTACGATCAGTATCTGGCATAAGAATATTCCAAACAACTAAACTTGCATTTTTTGAATATAAGTCATCGATAATTTTAGCATATTCTCCGCGAGGGAAAGGCCATTGTCCATATTTTGTTAATGATTCTTCATCAATGTTGACTGTAACAATATTGTTTTCAGTTTGTTCTTTACTTGTAATTAATGTATCAAAATACCTTAATCTAACTGATTCTACAAATGAAGGGTCAGATATTCTAATACTTAATATTAATGCCAAAGTAATTAATGCGGTCCATGGACTTGTTAAAATTTGTCTAAGGATTAATTTTGGGTTCTTCATTCAAATGTCCTAATGTTGTTGCACCAGAAATTTCTGTTGCGGTTGATTGTTTGCATTTTCCGGCAATTTTATAATCACACGGAAGTTTTTGTGGAAGTGGTTGAATTATTTTAAATTCATTTAAAGGTTCAGCAATGTGTTGTGTTGCACATCCTGTTAAAAAAATTACTGATACTATTAAAATCTTAAGCATCAAATATTTAGTGTCAAGGTCCTTGTTGGACTGTGATTTTAGGACTACCACCAACTGCTGTACTATTAAAATCGATCGAAAATGATTGTTGTAAATTACCACTTTGTGTTAAACTTAAATCAACTGGTGTTCCAGATAAAGTAACATTTGCCATATGATTTCCAGCTCCAACTTGACTTATATCAACATGTTTACTATTTCCATTTAACGTCGTTTCAATATACTGACTACCTGTTCCAGATTGGTTTATTATTAATGAACTATTATCACCGATAATATTAGAAGATACTTGTTTACTTCCTGTTCCAGAATTTTGTTGAATAATAGATGTTGAATTATTATTACCTACGATATTTAATGTTGAATAATTAGATGCAGCTGAATTTGTTGCAGATTCGTTGATACTTACATTATTATTAGAACCATTTCCTATATACTTTGCGTAATTATTTTTAGTTCCGGTTTGATTAACAGTAATTGTATTTGATGTGCCAATTTGTTTAATATATACTTCACTATCCGCAGTTGATCTATTAATAAATGTTTGCAGATTAGCAACATCAATTGCATTTGCAACAAAACTTGCAGATGAACCTCCACAACATAAAACAGGGGCAAAGAATGTTGGCAATGTTCCTAAATTTGCAGTTGGTATAACAACTATTCCATTTCCAATATTCCAATTAAGTTGAACAACTGCTCCTCCTCCATTTTCATAATACCAAATATCTATTGCATAAACTTGACCAGCTGTTAAACTTAAAGTTCCGGAACTATTATAATTTGCAGGCCCTTGTTCTTTCCAATTATTAATTACTAACGTATTATTGATTGTCATATAGAAGCCATCGTCACTTCTATCATAAAATGTTATAGATTTGTTTCCACTACCATTTACACCAGGCCATAATACATTACCGGTAAAATGAATGATAACACCATCTGATCTTCCACTATTCATAACAACACCAGAACCCCAATTATAATCGAGTGAAGTTGTAACACCTGTAGCAAGAACAGTTCTATTAGTTGTCATTGTTGGAGTAGCACCGCCTGCTGCATAAACTGTATAATTCAAACCAGCCATACCGTCAGCATAAAGATTTGAACAAAGTATAAAAAATAAAATTAAGAATTTCATGGTTTAATAACTCCAGGATTTTGTAAAATAGTAATTTTGTTTCCGCCCGGCGAACCATCTCCGATTAACATTGTTGCTGTTGAAAAATTTTGAATTATTGTAACAGAAGTATTTGAAGAGTATCCAAGTGTCTTAACTTCAGCATAATCCTCTGTACCTAATATTCTAAAAGCAGTACCTTTACCTTTACTTTGTTGTGTTTCTGTACTAGGATGTTCCCAAGATACACAAATACCGGTTGTTGGATTACACCTAGAATTTCTTGCTTCTTCCATTAATTGTAATATTCTTGCATCAGAACTTTCAGAATTTTTAGAAATTTGAGTAGCTAACCTTCGGGTAACTTCATCTTCCATTGATTGATTTTCTTTATCTTTTTGCGTTTTCTTAGCTTCTTTAATTGCATTTTGAACTTCAGGTGGCTTTACTATTATTAAATTATTACTGATTTTTGTTTCAACAATATTAACAACAATAGGTGGAGTGGGATTATTTGTTGCACTTTGCACAAAGGTTGCTTCAAAAGCTTTATCAAGTGAAACAGTACCACTAAGTGTTGTAACATCAATTTGACCAACTTTGCAAGTGTTTTCTTGTAATTCATATTTTTTAACATCTTTTTCATCTTTGCAACTTGGTACTAGCATTATTAATGATTGACCAGTTTCATCAACAGTCATTGAGAAATCTGTGCCTCTAACAGCAATTGTAGCAGTTGGAGTTTTTATTCCTACTTGTTGTGGATTATTCTTAGCAATTTGTCCGGAAGCATACCGAACAGTTCCTATTCCTATCTTAAGTGCAAGTTTACTGGCATCTGATTGTTTAGGATCAAAAACAAAATCATCAATAAGAAGTCTACTATTTTCATTAATCTTTACTTTAGTATCATCTTTAAAGGTAATATTTGCAACACAGCCGGCTGTTGAATAAATGTCCATACTTTCAATTTTTGAACCTTTTTCACCTGAAAGTTTTTGTTTGTTACGTTCTATTTGGCAGGAGTTACCCTTAGTATCTACAACTGAACCAATATCAGCATATACATTAATAGATACTAAGAATAAAACAACCCAAAACATTATCTTGCGATAGCAGATTGTGGAGATACTATTGAAGAAGAACTTGTTCTAATAGTAACTGTGTTATAACTTCCTTGTGTGTTAATATCAACATTAGTATTATTTGCACCTTGTTGTTGAGTATAAATTGCATTATTACTTCCAACAACGGTTTCAGTTACTGAATGAATACCGACATCAGTTTGTTGTGTATTTAAAATATTGCTATTACCAGAAACATTAATGTTACTTGAATCAGAAAAACTTGCAGTACCGGTAACACCATTTAAATTTTGCGTAACTTGGTTAAGATTTCCAGCTACTGTTAAGTTACTTGTAATATAATTTCCAATAATGTGATGAAAAGACATGTTGCTGTCACCAGAAAATGTTTCATTAATTATATTGTGTAAATTGTTTGAATTTAACTGATCACCGATTGTTAATTGAGTTTGGTTATTGCTTCCAGTAACTGTGCTATTATAAGTATTGTTATTTCCAAAAATACTATATTGTGCCCAATCGTTATTTCCATGTTGAGTAATTGCAAAAATATTATTGCTACCAATAATCATTGCATAGTTTAATGTACTAGCGGCTGCCGGAGTTAAAGTTGTTACACCAGCTGCATCAACTGAAGTTGTTCCAGTTATTCCGCCAACACTATTAGTTCCACCAACCTGTTCAATTGTAATTGTATTTGATGTACCTATTTGTTCAATATATACATTATTTGGACCTGTTGTTAATATATCTCCTGCAAATACAGATTGTGATATAAACAACAAAGTTAACATTATTTTTTTCATTTTTTATTTCGCTCCTTAGTCTTTAAATGACCATAACCCTTTACGGACACCTTCTTTAATTGTTTCTAAAACTGCGGCTTGTATTGCTTTATTAGTTGCTCTATTAATACTTTCATTTATTGATCCTCCAACTTCTGCTTCAATTGCCATTGTTCCAGCATCAATAAATTTCAAAAGACCAACTCTATCAATATAGCTCAATACAGTTTTTGTTATAGTCACACTTGTTAAAACTTCACCATTATTAACAGAAACAGTTCTTAAACAAATTGTAACTGTATCACTTTGATATTGTGTATCAGCACCAATACCAAAAATTCTTACGCCAGCACCACCTGTAATCGTATTTGAATCATATCCAACTATTGATCCTTCGACAATAATACCAGCAAATGTCATAGGTGGTAAAGCAACTGCATCTTTACCTTGAAACTGTTCACGCATTTGTCTTATCATTTGTCTTTCTTTAACTAAATTTTCAAGACCAACACGTTCAACAACTCTAAACCATCTCGAGTCACCTACATCTTGAAGTGCTTTAATTAAATAACCTTCACCACCTTGTGTAACAGCAGAACTAAGACTAGCAATACCGGTTACTGATTTTCGTTGTCCTGTTTTATCTAAGAATCCATAAACTGCAACAGGAACTGGGCCATTAGCAGGAGGTTTTAAATGATTTTCTTGTTTATTAAGATATTTGCTAGTACTTTCGTTAACAGGATCATCAAATTGATTTCCGGTTATTAAATTATTCAATGCACTACCTGTTGCACAACCTTGTAATAATAAAACTAATAATATAAGTATTTTCATAATTAAAAATAAAAAGTTCCAACTGGGATTTTCATATTTGTATATTGACCTGTAGAATCACTTTGAATATGAATAATAATTATTCCTGCATCTGGTGTACCTGTTACACCTAATTTCCAAGAAATTGTATTTCCGCCAACATCTACTTCACCACTTGGACATGTAGTAGAAGTTGTACAACTTGATGAACCATTATCGCCAAATAAACTATTTGTAATTTGTTGAGCAAGTTGTGAATAAATTCTTGATTGTAAATTTGAAACAAATTGTGCTTGTGGAGTATTTGCAGAAGCTGCGGCTGCTTGTGCTGCTAATGATTGTGCGGCTGCTTGATTTTGAGAAACTGCTTGATTTTCTAATTGTTGGATAGTTAAAATATGAGAACTATAACCAATCCCACTAAATGAAGGACTATTAAATTGAAACTGAAGTTCATTTGCAAATGAAAGTGAAGATGCAAGAAATAAAAAAAACCCAAATACTTTAGTCATTAAAATGCTCCTTTGTTGTATATTTACAAAGGAGAATGACTAAGTTCTATAGGTGTTTAATTAGATGTGTTTTTTATCAGGACCAAACCCAAAACGCCCGATAATTCCTCTTGCATTATACATTTTTGCACCATCGAGTAAAATTCTTCCTGAAAATTTTGGTGGATAAATTGCTTTAAAGTTTTGTAATTTTACATCATTTTCAGAAATTGAAGCATTTGTATACACTTGAACAATACTTGTATTATTTAAAAATGCTAAACAACCTTCACTAAACAAAGGATCTTGATTTACATTTTTTGCACATTCTTTTGCAAGATTTGCTAATAACCAATAACCGTAATTCCATCCTTGTGGTTCTTTCATTTTATATAATTTTATAAATTCTTTTGCCCAAGGTGAAATATTGTCAATGTTTTTTTCGTGTGATGCAATATGTTTCTTAATTTCTAAACCGTTGTTATCATCTATTAAATTAAGAATTTTTCCTAACTCAATTGGTCCATTAAGTGCTGAATTTGTTGCAATAACTGAAATAACTTGTGTAGTAAGAGGATATTTTATAGTTAGTTCTGCTTTAAGTTCTTTGGATAATTTTGTTAACGAATCATAGATATTTTTAATACTTGCATTTGCACCTGAACCACCTTTTGAACTTATTCCAATTTGTTCTCCTGATGGTGCAGTTATTAAACTATCAACTAATCCATAATTTTGATTTCTTGGAAATTCAATTGAACAGTCTTTCCATTGAATATTTCCCATTATCTTCGATCTTGCAACTTCTAATTGACCAGTAACTAATTGCGGACTATTTGTAATTGCTATTACTTGAAGTGTTTCACCTAAGAAATCTCTTATTGCTTCAAAATTTTCTTTTTCATCTTTAAATATCGGAAGTTGTCCACTTGATAATTGTTGTATTCCTTCTTTAATATGATTATTAAGTGAAGGTGAAGAAATTAATGATTGGACTAACTCTTCACCTGAGTTAAATGAAGAAGCAGATTGAGGGAATAACTGTTGAGGTTTAAATCCTGCTTCTGATTTTTTTGATCCTTTTCCTTGATAAGTTAATCCTGGTAATCCACTATTACTCCATTTATTAAACATGTTTCCTGAAATTTCAGAAAATATTTTTGCAAAATGTTTTAATTCTCCATTTTGAGCTGACAATGTAACAACCGCAAATGAACCAAAACTTCTTGGCGATTTATCAACCCAAATTAAATCTTTATATTCTTGTGTAACCTGTTCAACTGCATTTTGAAATTCTTCAAGAGATTTAAATTTTCCTTGAGTTGGAAATGTTTCTAATTTTACAAAACTATATTCTTTACCTGTTTCATCTTTATAGATATCACCAGATTTTCTTCCAAATGTTCCTTTTGCTTCACTTAAAACTTCACGTATTTTCATAAAAACTATTTATCTTATTTCTGGAAACATTATTTCCTCAACAAAAGATTTAGCATCTTCTTCACTTAATCCTAAACTTTGCATTACACGAGGATTATGTGGATTCTGTTTTTGATAATAGCAATACCGATTTTGCTCATCTATATATCCAAATAAGTCATCTTGAGTTGAACCAACATTTTCTAAATAATAATCTAAGTTTGTTAATACAACTTCAATAAGTTGATCAATCTCATCTAAATTATCAACAGCTCCTATTGCAACCATTGCAGGACTAAAGATTTGTTTTGCCCAGTCTGGCAATTCTCGTTCTTTCTTCCAATTTAGATCTACAACACGTTGATCAAACCAATGCATCATAGAATGGTTAGGATTTCCTGTTTTAGAGAAATCATGAAATGCACCACTGATACGAGTTGGTCCAGCAATAATGTCTAATCCAAAAATAGGACTAGAATCATGTAAATGAGGAAATATTGTACAATGCATCATCCACAATTTATGTGAATCACGTGCATCGACAATATTTAAGTGTGCCCTTCGATATATATGACTGCTGTATAATCGATCTTTCCAAGGAAAACGAGCATCATTGATGCCCGTTGATTCAACACCTGTATGGCTTAACCTTTCAATAATTGCATCTGAACATGAAATTACTTTAGACCAAACTTCATTCATTTGTTGAAAATTCTTCGTCATAGCTTTTCATAATACGAATTGCCCAATCAAAAGCAACGTTTGCTTCTTCAGCAAGATTGTCATTTAATTTTAAACGAATCTTTGTTTTAAGTTCTTCAATGTTTTCAAAGTCTAAATTAGTATGAGGAGCATCAATTACTTTCTTAATCATTTGCCCACCATGTAAATCACCCATATGCCATACATATAAGTGTGCTAAGATTTTATCTGTCTGACCAACTAAATCTAACAAATAACGACTATACTCAATTGTGACAGCTCTTAATTTAGGATAGTTACCGTTTGTCATTGTTTTTGCATCATGATACAATTTTAATGCACGTTCGATTTCTAAAAAATCTAATGTAATCCCTGCGTCACGTGCAACTGTTTCAATACTTGCATATAGATTTGATTTTTGATATGTAAAATCTGCCCATACACTTAATGGCATTGCATTTTTAAAAACAGCTTTCATAAATGCTGTATGTTCTGCTTCTGTATGTTTATCTTTTGTTAAATCTTTTAAACTCATTTTTATCCTTATTCTGGTTCAACTTTAATTACTAATGGGTATCCAAATTTACGAGCAAGTGTTGTTCCTTCAACACCTTTTTGTTCAGCAATTTCATGACTATAAATTCCAGCAACACCACTACCTTCGTTATGTACTTTTAATGTAATATCGGCAGCTGAAACTTCACTATGTCGAAACACCGTCATCAATAATGACATAACAAATTCATAAGTAGTTTTGTCATCGTTTATAAGTAAAACTTTGTATTTTCCAGGTTCTAGGATTACAGTTTTAGTTTTTTCTCGTGTTTTTGTTATCGTATCTGACATAGTGATTCCTTTTTAATGATTACTTAATTTTAATTGTTTTAGGTTTCTTTTCTTCAGGAACATTTCTAATTAATTTAATTATTAACAATCCATCTTTTATTTCTGCATTATAAACTTCAAGATATCCTTCAAGTTTAAAATACCTTTCAAAATCACGAGCAGCTAAACCTTTATGAATATATTCTGCATTTATAGGTTCTTCAAATCTTACACCTTTAACAATTAATATATTATTTTCTGTTGTTACTTCAATTTCATCTTTACGAAATCCTGCAACTGCTACTTGAATTTCATAACGTTCATCATCATATTTAAGAATATTATGCGGAGGATAGTTGTTTTGCACTTGACTAGCAAAACGTCCTTCAAAATCTAAAAACAGTTGATCGTAACCAACAAGCGCCTTATTCAAGGCTGCTGTATCAAATCTAACAAGTTGTGCCATTATTTTTCTCCTTAATAAGCAAGATTGAAAGGTAGCCTCAATTGAGCACTACCTTTCAAATATTATACTAGGTTTTTAACCTACTGTCAATAACCCATTCCCATTTGTTGTGGATTAAAGTTTTCTTTTTCAGTTTTAATTTCAGTAATTGCACAATCTGTTGTAAGCAATAGACCTGCAATCGATGCAGCATTGATAAGAGCTGTTTTAGTAACTTTAGTTGGATCTAAAACCCCCATTTCAATCATGTCACCGTATTTGCCTGTTGCGGCATTGTAACCATAACTTTCACTAAAATTTAAAATGTTGCTTACAATTACATCAGCTGAATCGCCTGCATTGGTAACAATTTGACGAATTGGATCTTCCATTGCTCGTAAAACAATTTGAATACCAGCATCTTGATCAGCATTAGCACCTTTAAGATCTTTAATTGCATTTCTTGCGCGGATAAGTGCAACACCACCGCCAGCAACAATACCATCTTCAACTGCGGCTCTAGTTGCATGTAAAGCATCGTCAATACGATCTTTCTTTTCTTTCATTGCAACTTCTGTACTTGCACCAACTTTAATAACAGCAACACCACCTGCTAATTTAGCAAGACGTTCGTTTATTTTTTCTTTATCGTAAGAGCTAGTTGCTTCTTCAAATTGAACTCGTAAAGTCTGAACACGTTCATCAATCGCAGTTTTTTCACCACTTCCATCGATAATAATTGTGTTGTCTTTACTAATTTCAACACGAGCTGCCATACCTAATTGATCACCTGTTGTTTTTTCAAGAGTTAAACCAACATCTTCAGAAATAACAGTTGCACCAGTTAAAATCGCAATATCTTCTAACATTGCTTTTTTACGATCACCAAAGCCAGGAGCTTTAACAGCCGCAACTTTTACAATACCACGTACTACGTTAACTACTAAAGTAGCAAGTGCTTCACCTTCAACATCATCAGCAATAATAAACAATGGTTTACCTGCTTTTGCTGCCGCTTCTAAAATTGGAAGTAAATCACGTATATTAGTAATTTTCTTATCAACTATAAGAATTAACGGTTCATCTAATTCACAGATTTGTTTATCTTTACTTGTAATAAAATATGGACTTAAATAACCACGATCAAATTGCATACCTTCTACAACTGAAAGTTCATCTTCTAACCCTTTTCCATCTTCAACTGTAATAACACCATCTTTGCCAACCCGATCCATTGCATCAGCAATTAACTGACCAATTGTTTCATCAGCATTAGCAGAGATGCTACCAACTTGTGCAATTTCTTTACTAGTTGTACATGGTTTAGAAATACTACTAAGTGCATCAACTGCGGCTTTTACTGCTTGATCAATACCACGTTTTAAATCCATAGGATTCATACCAGCAGTAACATATTTCATACCTTCTTTAACAATACCTTGTGCAAGAACAGTAGCAGTAGTTGTTCCATCACCTGCATCATCTGCAGTTTTAGAAGCAACTTGTTTAACCATTTGAGCACCCATATTTTCTAATGGATCTTCAAGTTCAATTTCTTTAGCAACTGAAACACCATCTTTTGTAATAGATGGTGCACCATATTGTTTTTGAATAACAACATTGCGACCTTTTGGTCCAAGTGTTACCTTTACCGCATTTGCTAAAATATTAATACCGTTAACTAATTTACTGCGACCGGCTTCACCAAATGTAACGTTTTTTGCTGTCATATTATTTCCTTTATTTGCTTAAGTTAAACTGCTTCTGTAAATTCTGCATCTACTACATTGTCTTCTGAAGAAGATGTTGATGTTTCACTTTCTTCTGTTTTATTTTTCTTTTGATACAGAGTTGTCATAAAAGGTATTAATTTTTCAACTTCGGCTTTAATTGCATCGATATCTTCACCTTTAACAATTTCTTCAATATCTGCAATAACTTTTTCAATGTCACTGATTTCAGTTTCAGTTAATTCATCTTTTAATTCTTCAAGATCTTTTTTAACTT
>Ga0194047_10000023_pt1 | contig 142574 bp, 121 predicted proteins | sample JunL225m_MetaG_2_FD_160070 | JGI IMG/M metagenome (GOLD analysis project Ga0194047, IMG submission 160070) | Anoxic zone freshwater microbial communities from boreal shield lake in IISD Experimental Lakes Area, Ontario, Canada - Jun2016-L221-5m | ecosystem: Environmental > Aquatic >... | reverse complement strand
TAGCTTAGATGTATTCAACGTATTAAATTTAATAAATAGTGAGTGGGGTCATGTGAACTTTGTTACTAACTTAAATAACTATACAGTTAACTTCTTAAAGTTTGCAACGGATGCAAATGGCAAGGCAGTAGGTGCCCCAGCAACTGGATATAAGCCTACCTTCACTTTTGTTAAGCCTTCAGGAGTAGGTGGTAATTACTATTCAGTAGATCCAATTAGCTCAAGATGGCAAGGTCAGTTAGGTGTTAAATTAATTTTTTAATAAATAAGCTACTTTTCAAAGTCCCCCGTCAATGATTCGACGGGGGACTTTTTGGTTACTAGAATATATATAAAAATAAATTAGTATAGTTAATAATTTGTTCATCTTCAATTAACAATTTGGCAATATTTGCTCGCGATATTTATATTACTAAATTCTTATCCATTGAATACGGACGTAATGATTCATTTTAATATTCGAAAAGCACAGTTGAATGATGTGATGCATTTCCAAGAGGCGATAAGTATGCATTTGAACAAGCCATGGAATGTGATGGAATTTGATGAATTCTATAAGAAAAAATTAATGGATAAGGAATACACTTTTTTAATAATGGTGGACGATGAAAAAAAAGTAGCTGGCGGAGTGATATTACAATATCGTCAAACATTTTTAGATAAATCTCCATTTTTAGAAATTCAGACATTTTTTGTCACACCCAAGTATCGAAAATTAAATGCTGCTGATTTTTTATATCAAGCTATTGCTGAAACAGCTTCCGAAAAAAAGGTTTTCAAATTACAGGTCGGATGTTATATCAACTCAACCCTCAATCAAAATTTTTATACCAAGCGCGGATTTAAAGTGCATAAAAAATTATACACAAAGGATTTGTATTAAATGTATAAATAATTGCAAATTCAATTATCCATTGTAAGCATCTGCAACGCCCTTATGTAAAATTTTTCCGGCTTTAATATTTAATCCTTTAGCTAAAGCCGCATTTTCAACACATGCTTTTTCCCATCCTTTATTTGCAATCGCAATGGCATAAGGCAAAGTGGCTTGTGTTAATGCACGTGTAGATGTTTGAGGAACGGCACCTGGCATATTAGCGACACAATAGTGTAAAATATTTTGTTCCATGTACACCGGATTTTCATGTGTGGTTGGTTTACATGTTTCAATACAACCTCCTTGATCCACTGCTACATCTACCACAACAGTACCCGCTTCCATCATTGCTAAATCTGTTTTCTTAATTAAATGTGGCGCTTTAGCACCATGTAATAAAACAGCCCCTATCACTAAATCAACAGTTGGTAATTTTTCTTGTATGGCCATTAAAGTGGAATATTGTGTAACTACATTTGCTGGCATAACATCTGATAAATATCTTAAACGCGTTAAATTGGTATCCATGATGGTGACATTGGCACCTAAGCCTGCCGCCATTTTCGCAGCCTGTGTTCCTACGATACCACCACCAATAATTAATACCTCTGCTGGTTTTACACCAGGAACACCTCCCAATAATTTTCCTTTTCCTCCAAATGGTTTGCCTAAATAATAAGCACCCACATTCACAGCCATTCTTCCTGCTACTTCCGACATAGGAACGAGTAATGGTAATGATCCATCAGGTAATTCAACTGTTTCATATGCAATACAAACTGCCAATGATTTCATCATTGCATCCGTTAATTCTTTTGACGCCGCAAAATGGAAATAAGTAAATAAAATTTGACCTGGTTTTATAAATGGAAATTCAACCGCTAATGGTTCTTTTACTTTGATAATCATTTCTGCTATTTCGTATACTTCTTTAGCAGTATTTAATATGGTTGCCCCCGCTTTAATATATGCTTCATCAGAAAATCCAGAGCCTGCCCCTGCTTTTGTTTCAATATATAAGGTGTGACCTTGTCTTGTTAAAGTATCAACGCCTTCGGGTGTTAAGCCTACTCTATATTCTTGTACCTTGATTTCTTTTGGAACTCCTATGATCATTTTATTTGTTTTTATTTCTGTACAAAGATCATATAAAAGAAAATATTTGTTATAAATTAGATTTAATCAGTAAATATTATTGTTTAAATGCTTAAATATAAAAATTTTAAGTAGTTTGCACTTGATTTCATTACAAAAACAGAAATTATTTCTCCTATGGCCTTAGACAACATTGATAAGTCAATATTAAAAATACTGCAAATGAATGCTCTGGCAAAGTTGAAAGACATAAGTGCTGCCATCCATTTATCCTTAAGCCCCACACATGATCGTATTAAAAGATTGGAAGCAGAAGGGTATATTTTAAATTATGTCACTTTGCTTGATCGTAAAAAATTAGACCTTGGTTTGGTGGTCCATTGTCAAGTGACATTAGACAAACAAACAAGATCTCACTTTTCAGAATTTGAAAAAACGATTGCACAATTTCCTGAAATTATTTCATGCAGTTTGGTGTCGGGTAGTTTTGATTATTATTTGAAACTTGTCACTAAGGATGTAGAGAGCTATAATAAATTTTATCAAGAACAACTAGCAGTACTTCCCATGATTGCCCACATTAATAGTTTGTTTGTCATGGATGAAATTAAAACTACGACCGAACTCCCAATTTAAAAATATAGGTATGTATCATATTCCACATTTTAAAGCCAAGGATCATCAAGAAGTAATTCGCTTTATGCAGGCCCATCCAGTAGTCGCTCAATCCCAATTTTATTGGAAATTTAGTATGAAAAAATAATTTAATCATTAAGTATAAATAATTAAAAATGGCCCGTATAAAAAATTTAATCTTTGACTTGGGGAATGTATTATATGATATTGATTTTAAAAAAATGAACGATGCTTTTACTTTAATAGGTATCGAAAATATAGAGCAACATTTTACTTTAAATAAATCCAACCCCCTTTTTTTAGATTTGGAAATGGGCTTTGTTAATGAATCTGAATTTTGTGATGGCTTCAGAGTATTGGCAAATTTACCTTTGTCTAATGAGCAAATTATATTTGCATGGAATGCCTTGTTAGTGGGTTTTAGAAAAACTAGTATTGATTGGGTACACGTAAACCAAGATCGTTTTAAAATCTTTTTATATTCCAATACCAATCAAATTCATTATGATCATTTTATTCCTGAGTTTGAAAATGAAGTAGCCGATTATCCATTTGAGACCCTATTTAAAAAACCGTATTACTCTCATGAAATGGGTATGCGAAAACCCGATCCTGCGTCATTTAAGTATATATTAGAGCAACAAGGTTTATTGGCAAGCGAAACCCTATTTATTGACGATAATGAACCCAATATTATTGCTGCTGCAGGGGTAGGGATTAAAGTGCTGCATCTAAAGGAAGGGATGTATCTAGAAAATGAGATAGAATCCTATTTGTAAAGGCTATTTTTTCTTAACTTCTTCAAAATCAATGTATTCTGCTTCAACTGGAGGTCCATCTGCCTTATGGGTTTGGGCGGCATTTTGGTTAAACTTTGCATTGGCTGCAGCCTGTCTGTTGGCTTCGGCCGCCTTGGCTTGTTCCATATTTTGACGCATGGTATTGACTCCATTGCTTACAGGAACCACCACATTAAATATCAATTTGTATAGGAAATACACCATTATACCGTAAAATATCAACTTACTCATAGTGCAAAAATAAGGGCTCTCACAATAATTTTGGGATATTTCATCCTCTTTTATTACCTTTGGTCTAGTATAAAAGCTATCGAAGGGAACGAAATCGTTCCCTTCTTCTTTTTTAAGTATGGAACCAAGTGTATTAATAGATAAGGTAAAAGCAGTCATCGATCCCTTTTTAGAAGAGGATCAAAGCTATTTTTGCGTTCAGATAAAAATTAAACCTACTAATAACATAAAAGTGTTTTTAGATGGGGACAAAGGGTTGCCAATTGAGCGTTGTACTTTTTTTAATCGAAAATTGTACAAAGCCATCGAAGAAGAAGCTTGGTTTCCAGAAGGCGATTTTTCATTAGAAGTGTCTTCACCTGGTGTAGACGAACCTTTAATATTGAATCGTCAATATAAAAAAAATATTGGTCGCAAAGTACTGGTGACTTTAAATGATGCAAGTGAAAAGATAGGTCAACTCATGACAGTTTCGGATAATGACATTGTATTAGAGTGGACCGACGGAAAAGGAAAAAAAGCAATCCAACAACAATTGCTGATCCCATTTGAGAATATTAAATCAACTATAGTTCAAGTTCAATTTTAACAAATCATCAAGCGCAAAGCTTGAAAAAAAATTATGTTATGGCAAGTATAAATTTGATCGAAGCATTTCAGGAGTTTAAAGACGCTGAAAATATTGATCGCCCAACGATGATGAAAGTGGTAGAAGATGTTTTTAAAACTTTGATCAGAAAAAAGTATGGTAGTGACGAAAACTTTGATGTTATCGTGAATGCTGAAAAAGGCGATTTGGAAATAATTCGTCGTCGCCAAATCAGACCCGATGATGATGTTGACAATCCTTTAGAGGAAGTGCCTTATTCTTATGCAATCAAGATAGAGCCTGACTTTGAGATAGGTGAGGATTTATATGAAGAAGTAGATATTTTAGATTTTGGTCGTAGGGCTATATTAGCGGCTAAACAAACTTTAGCTTCTCGTATTAATGACCTTAAGAAAAATGTTTTAGTAAAAAAATATTCCGATCGTATTGGTGATATTATTAATGCTGAAATTTATCAGGTTTGGAAAAAAGAAGTTTTATTATTAGATGAAGAAGGTAATGAATTGATTCTTCCAAAAACCGAACAAATTCCTCAAGACTTTTTTAAGAAGGGAGAAAATATTCGTGCAGTAGTAGCAAGAGTGGATATGAAAAACAATTCACCTGTTATTATTTTATCTAGAACGAGTCCATTATTCCTAGCTAAATTATTAGAAATTGAAGTGCCTGAAATATTTGATGGTTTAATTACCATTAAAAAAATTGTACGTGAACCAGGGGAGCGCGCTAAAGTGGCCGTTGAATCTTTTGACGATCGTATTGATCCAGTTGGTGCTTGTGTGGGAATGAAAGGAAGTCGTATTCATGGTATTGTAAGAGAATTAAAAAATGAAAATATTGATGTCATTAATTTTACAACCAATACTCAATTATTAATACAACGTTCATTAACACCTGCTAAAATTAGCTACATGAATATTGACACCGAAACAAAGCGTGTCGAAGTTTACTTACCAGCCGATCAGGTTTCTTTAGCCATTGGCCGTCGTGGGGTGAATATTAAATTAGCTTCTGAATTAACTGGTTTTGAATTAGATGTTTATCGTGAAGACGAGGAGATCGTTGATGAATTTGATATCGATTTAGATGAATTTAGCGATGAAATTGAAACTTGGATCATTGATGAATTCAAGCGCGTGGGTTGTGATACTGCTCGCAGCGTAATCAAGCTAAGTGCGGAGGAGCTTGAAAGAAGAACCGATTTAGAAAAAGAGACCATTGCTGATGTGCGTCGAATTTTACAAGAAGAGTTTGATAAAGGTGAATAACCTTGATTTTTGAAAGTATATTTGTATTAGGTTACTCGTTCCTGTAAAAAGGGACAAAAAACATTAGAATGTCAGAATTGAAATTACCAAGATTGTTAGCAGCTGCTAAGGAGTTCAACATCGGTCAAGATACCTTGATTGAGTTCCTAGCTAAGAAAGGTTTCCCCAAGGACGACCTTAAGCCAGCGGCTAAATTAACGGAGGATCAGTATTACGCTTTACAAGCTGAATTCCAAGGCGACAAAGTGGCTAGGGATAAAGCAGATCATGTTGAATTGCCTAAAAATGCAATCACTGATAAAGCTAAAAAGCCAGAGGAAGCCGTTGCCAAAAAAGCACCTGAAGTTCAAGAAGCTGAAGCGCCTAAGGCAAAAGAAACTAAAGTTACTGCCGATAAAAAAGCAAGTAAAGCTGAAAAAACAATTGAGGAAGTTCCTGCTGAACCAGTAACTACAAATATCAAAGTACCTGAAGTGGAGACACCAAAGGTCATCAACAAGATTGATTTATCTCAGATTGATTCCTCTACTCGACCAAAAAAAGCAACTAAAAAAGCAGATGCTCCCAAAGAGCCAGAAGCTAAGCCAGCCGAAAAAGCACCAGTTGCTAAATCAGCTCCCAAAAAAGAGGGTCCAGTAGATCATTCTATTGCGCCAGAAAATGTGCATGGTAAAATTGAAAATATTAGGGCTGATAAATTAGAAGGTCCAAAAGTGATGGGTAAAATTGATTTACCAGTCAACAGTGATACAAGGCCAAAACCAATGAGCCAAGAGGAAAAGCGTGTTCGTAAACGCATTCCTACTCCAACAGGTCGTCCTCCACAACAAGGTGGCACGCAAGGTGGAGGTAATCGTCCAGGGGGCGGAGCCCAAGGTGGAAACAGACCAGGTGGTAATAAGCCAGGTGGAGGATACCAAGGACAAGGTGGAAACAGACCAGGTGGTAATAGACCAGGCGGTAATCGAAATGCACCACAAACAACAGAACAAAAAGAAATTGGTCAAAAAGCCATTCAAGATAAGATCAAAGAAACACAGGCAAAATTATCAGGCCAAGGAGGTCGCGGTAAAAGTTTGAAATCTAAATATCGTCGTGCTAAAAGAGAAGAAGCTGCAGAGAATGAACAAAGTGAAGTAAGAGATAATAAATTACAAGTAACTGAATTTGTAACTGTAAGTGAGTTGTCTAGTTTAATGGATGTTAGTTTTGCTGATATTATTAGTAAGTGTATGAACTTAGGTATCATGGTTTCTATTAACCAAAGATTAGATGCGGAAGTAATTGAACTAGTAGCAAGCGAATTTGCTTTTGAAGTAGAATTTGTTGGACTAGAAGATGTAGAAGAAATGGATGAAGAAGAAGAAGCAGAAGATTTAGCCAACTTAGTGGAGCGTCCACCTATTGTTACTATTATGGGTCACGTAGATCACGGTAAAACTTCTTTATTGGATTATATACGTAATGCCAATGTAGTAGCAGGTGAAGCAGGAGGTATTACACAACATATTGGTGCTTATGAGGTAACCTTACCAAATGGTAAAGCCATTACTTTCTTAGATACACCGGGTCACGAAGCCTTTACAGCGATGCGTGCAAGAGGTGCCAAGGTAACCGATATTGCGATCATTGTAGTAGCAGCGGATGATGCCGTGATGCCTCAAACAAAAGAGGCTATTTCGCATGCGCAAGCTGCGAGTGTTCCAATGATATTTGCAGTTAATAAAATTGACAAGGACGGTGCTAATCCACAAAAAATATACGAGCAACTTTCTCAAATGAATATTTTAGTAGAAGCTTGGGGTGGTAAATTCCAAAACCAAGAATTGTCTGCTAAACAAGGATTGAATGTAGATACTTTATTAGAAAAAGTTATTTTAGAATCTGATTTATTAGATTTAAAAGCCAATCCTAATAGAGAAGGTACAGGAACCATCATTGAAGCCTCTTTAGATAAAGGGCGTGGTTATGTAGCCACTATTTTAGTTCAAAACGGAACTTTAAGACAAGGTGATTTAATTTTATCTGGACAATATTATGGTCGTGTAAAAGCAATGTTTAATGAGCGTAATCAACGCATAGATTCAGCACCTCCATCTACTCCAGTAGTCATCTTAGGTTTGAATGGAGCACCACAAGCGGGCGAGAAATTCAAAGTATTTGAAGATGAGTCTGAAGCAAAAGAATTAGCAACTAAACGCGCTCAATTATTAAGAGAGCAAGGTTTAAGAACTAGAAAACATATTACATTAGATGAAATTGGTCGTCGTTTGGCTTTAGGTAATTTCAAGGAATTGAATATTATTATCAAAGGGGATGTGGATGGATCAGTTGAAGCATTGAGTGACTCATTACAAAAATTATCTACCGAAGAAATTGCTGTAAGAGTGGTATTGAAAGGGGTTGGACAAATTTCCGAATCAGATGTATTGTTATCTGCTGCTTCGGATGCCATCATTATTGGATTTAATGTTCGACCTAGTATGCAAGCAAACAAATTAGCTGAAACCGAAGGCGTGGAAATTAAATTATATTCTATTATCTACAACGCCATTGACGAAATTAAGAGCGCGATGGAAGGTATGTTAGAACCTAAGATTCAGGAAAAAATTACTGCGAATGTGGAAGTAAGAGAAGTATATAAATTTGATAAAGCAACGGTCGCAGGATGTTTTGTATTGGATGGTAAATTAAGTAGAAATAGTAAAATTCGTATTATCCGTGATGGTATCGTAGAATACCCTAAAGGTGAAGGACAAGCTGCCGAATTGGGAAGTTTGAAGCGATTCAAGGATGATGCCAAGGAAGTGGTTTCTAATATGGAATGTGGTTTAACGATTAAAAACTTTATTGACTTGAAGGTAGGTGATATCGTGGAAGCATTTGAGGAAGAGGAAGTAAAGCGTACTTTATAAAATAATTAAGATACGATGCTTGGAAAAATCAACCCAGTATCAGACCTTTAAACATTAATTCAATTTCGATGAAAATAGTTAGCATTGTTTTTTCTTTTCTTTTTTTATCCTTAACCATTCAGATGAATGCGCAGGTTAAAAAAGTATTAGCAGATAAAATTGTGGGAACGGTGGGAGATAAATATATTTTAAAATCCGACATTGAAAATTCCATTCTTGACATGAAGCGACAAGCGCAAGGTCAGGAAAATGTGATACTCCCTTCTAGCTGTCAAGTAGTAGAGCAACAATTAATGAGAAAAGCTTTGGTATTGCAAGCTGAAAAGGATTCAATTTTAGTCACAGAAGAAGAGGTAGAGAGTGCAATTGATAGTAAAATCAGAAATTTTCTTCAACAATTTGGTTCCAAAGAAGTACTTGAAGAAGTAGCAGGCCGCAGCATTTTTCAGTTAAAGGAGGACTTTAGAACCATGATTAAGGAGCAAAAATTAGCTGAGGAAATGCAAAAAAAAGTCGTAGATAAAATTAAAATCACACCTTTTGAAGTAAGGGCCTTTTATAATAAAATTCCTGTAGATAGTTTGCCTTTGTATGAAAGCGAAGTGAGCATGGCTGAAATCATTATGCATCCCAAAGCGAATCGTGATATTGAAGAATATGTAATTAAACAATTATCAGATTATCGAAGACAAATTGAAGCGGGCCTCAATAAATTTGACCAATTGGTGAAGTTGTATTCTGAGGATCCTAGTGCAAAAGATAACCTTGGCCAATTCCATATCAATAGAAACGAAAAAACTTGGGATCCTGCTTTTATGTCGGGTTCGTTCCGATTAAAAGAAGGACAAATTTCGGCACCTATTAAGTCTAAATTTGGATATCATATCATCCAGCTTATTTCTCGTTCAGGGGATGATGCAGTAGTAAAGCATATTTTACGAATTCCTCCCATTACCAAAGATGAAATCAACGAAACAAAACATTTCTTAGATAGTATAAGAAAAGAAATTCTTGCCAATAGGATGAGTTTTGGAGAAGCGGTGAATAAATATAGTGATGATGACGGAAGCAAGTTTAGTGGTGGAGCAGTTACTGGTTCCGATGGATCTTCCTATGTAAATATTGACCAATTAGACAAAGACATGGTTATCATGTTAAAAACTTTAAAACCAGGCGAAGTTTCTGAGCCACAAATTACGACAGATGACCGTGGTAGACAAACTGTTAGATTAGTTTATTTTAGAGAAAGAACTACGCCACATAAAGAAAATTTAAGAGAAGATTATAACCGTGTTTCTCAACGTGCTTTAGATGAAAAAAAGCAAAAGCAATTAGAAGCATGGTTTAAAGAACATATCCCTAATTATTACATTTTTGTAGACAATGAATATCATGCTTGCCCCGAATTAACCAATTGGAGCAAAGTTGCTGATGCCATTGTTACTGAAAAAGTGTATTAATTTTATCCGTCATGAGTGATGAAATCAAACACGAATGTGGGCTAGCTTACATTCGACTTAGAAAGCCTCTTTCTTATTATCTTCAAAAAAGGGGAACGGTAACCTACGGCTTAAACAAGCTGTATTTGTTGATGGAAAAGCAGCATAACCGTGGACAAGATGGCGCAGGACTGGCAACTTTGAAATTAAATATTGAGCCAGGAAATCCTTTTTTATACCGACTTCGTAGTAACGCTCAACAGCCCATTGCAGATTTATTTTACAAAATTGGGCTAGAAATTCAAGAGTTAGAAAAATTCCAACCAGATATTACTAAGCATCCTGGATTAATGAAAGGGCATTTACCATTTATGGGGGAAATACTTTTAGGACATTTAAGATATGGCACACAAGGAAAAAATAATATTGAATTTTGCCATCCATTCATCAAAAGAAATTTAGTTCCTGGTAAAAATTTGGCCTTAGCTGGCAATTTTAATTTAGTCAACACAGATGAATTATATCAACACATTCAATTAGAGCCAGGCACATTTGAAAAAGAAAGTGACTTAGCTGCTATGATGGAAGTCATTCATCATTTTTTAGAAAAAGAAGAACAGTTAAACCCCAATCAACCTAATATAGTGAATGTATTAAAAAATGCAGTTCCCTTATTTGATGGAGGTTTTACAGTGGGTGGGTTATTGGGTAATGGATATAGTTTTATAATGAGAGATGCGCATGGCATTAGACCTGCTTATTATTATATTGATGACGAAGTAATTGTTGCCGCAAGTGAACGTGCTGCTATTAGAACTACTTTTAATGTTGCCGAAAATGAAGTTTTAGAACTCATGCCTGGTATGGCTTTGGTGGTAGATGATCACGGAAAGTATTCAGTTGAGCAAATTGTTGCACCCAAGGAAAGAAGGGCTTGCTCCTTTGAGCGTATTTATTTTTCGAGAGGAAGCGATGAAAAAATTTATCGTGAAAGAATTGCATTAGGAAATCATTTAAGCAAACGCGTATTAGATCGTATTGAAAAAGATTTAAAAAATACCATATTTTCTTATATTCCCAATACCGCCGAAGTGGCATTTTATGGCTTGATAAAAGGGATGGAGGAATATTTGAATAAAATAAAAGTAGAACGCATTTTAAGTTGGGGCAATGATGTAGATCCGGAGAAGTTAGAAGCCATGGTTAATCGAAAAATTAGACAAGAAAAAATTGCAATAAAGGATGTTAAATTAAGGACATTTATTACAGAGGATGCCAATCGTAATGAAATGGTTCAGCATGTTTATGATATCACTTATGGCACCGTTCGAAAAGACGAAGATACCTTAGTAGTGATTGATGATAGTATTGTACGAGGCACTACTTTAAAGGAAAGTATCATTCGAATGTTATCAAGATTATCTCCTAAAAAAATTATTGTCGTATCCTCTGCGCCACAAATTAGGTATCCTGATTGTTACGGTATTGACATGAGCAAGATGGGCGATTTCATTGCTTTTAGAGCCGTGATCGCATTGTTGAATGAAAAGGGAATGACCAATGTTATTGACGATGTTTTACATAAAATTAAAGAACTTGACGCGCAGGATGCTTTACATACTGAAAATGTGGTCCGTCAATTATACAAACCATTTACGCCCGAGGACATATCTGATAAAATTGCTCAATTAATTACGCCAGATAATATTTCAATTCCGGTTGAAGTAATTTATCAAACAATTGAGGATTTGCATGAGTGTTGTCCTACCAATACAGGCGATTGGTATTTTACAGGAAACTATCCAACGCCTGGAGGCAATAAGGTTTGTAACAAAGCTTTTGTCAACTTTATGGAAGGTAAAAATGTACGTGGATATTAATCATCCTTATACGCGATAGCAAATTGCATTAATGTTCATGCCCGCTCCAACAGAAGCAAAAATAACAATATCACCTTTGTTTAATTGATGTTCCTTGTATTTCCCTCTTTTTACTAAGTCGTATAAAGTAGGTATGGTTGCTACAGAACTATTTCCTAAATCATGAATGCTCATTGGCATTATATTTTCAGGGATGGTTCTAATATCATATAATTTAAATAAAGCCTTAATAAATCCTTCATCCATCTTTTCATTGGCTTGGTGCAAAAAGAATTTTTTTACATCATGAATATCAATGCCTGCTTTTTCAATACATTCTTTCATCGCCAAAGGCACATTTTTAATAGCGTATTCATATACTTTTCGACCCTTCATTTTAATATAACGCGTAGCTTCATCTCCTTCTGGATGGTAGGACTTTCCTAAGTACAAATAGTAAGTTTCATCCACACAATGACTTTGCACGCTAGAAGCTAAAATACCACTATTGGTAGTGTTATCGCCTTCAACGATACAAGCTCCAGCCCCATCACTAAAAATCATACTATCTCTATCATGACTATCCACCACTCGACTTAAAGTTTCGGATCCAATGACTAAGCATCGCTTAGCCATACCCGATTTAATAAAAGAATCTGCTTGAATCACTCCTTGAATCCAACCTGGGCAACCAAATAAAATATCATAAGCCACACAGTTTGGATTTTTAATACCCAATTCATGTTTTACCCTTGAAGCAATTGCAGGAATAGTGTCTGTTTGTATTGTGCCCGGTAATACATTTCCAAAATTATGGGCTACAATAATTTGATCAATTGTTTCAGGATCAATACCTGCATCGGCTATTGCCATTTGAGCAGCACGGCTCGCCATTTCCGAAGTATTCATGTTTTCTTCTGCATACCTTCGTTCATAAATGCCAGTTATGTCCTTAAATTTTTCAAATATTTCGGCATTAGCTGTTTTAATCAATTCACCATCCTCTCCATAAAAGGTATGATCTTCAAAAGATTGATTTGTTTTAATAATGCTAGGAATATAACTTCCTGTTCCGCTTATGATGGTTGCCATGTAGAGGGGCTTTAGTAAGCAATGTTTTTGTAAAGCTAAGGTAAGCTTAATAAATAATGTTAAATGTATTTATCACCTTTATGTCGTTTTACCTCTGCTACATATTCTTTGATAGACTGTTCTTTTTCTTTACTACAAATAAGTAATACATCTTTAGTATCCACTATTATAAAATCATCTAAACCTTGCACTACTACTAGTTTATCCTTAGGCGCATTAATCATACATCTAGTAGCATCTATTACAATGACATTATCTGACGCAACAGCATTTCCAAAATAATCTTTTTCAAGATTTTCATAAGCACTGTTCCATGTACCTAAATCACTCCATCCAAAACTAGAAGGGATAACAAATACATTATCTGCTTTTTCCATAATTGCTATATCAATTGAAATATTTGTACACTGTGGATATATTTTTTGAATTGCTTTTACTTCATCAGGTGTGTTGAAGAATTGTTTTTGTTGGTCAAACAATTCATACATTTCTGGTTGGTTGATTTCAAAAGCTGTCAGTATAGTAGATACTTTCCAGGCAAAAATACCTGCGTTCCATAAAAAGTCACCACTCGCTAAAAAGGAGGCTGCTATTTCAAGATCAGGTTTTTCGGTAAATGTTTTTACTTTATAGATACCCTTGGCTACTTCAAGACCTTCGTATTGGATATAGCCATATCCTGTATTGGGATGAGTGGGCTTGATACCTAGTGTAGCTAAGGCTTTTATATTAGCAACAAAGTCAAGGGCTTGTAAGGTAATATTTTGAAAATTATCTTCTTCTAAAATTAGATGATCACTTGGAGCAACAACAAAACAAGCTTCTGGATCAATCTGATTTAACTTAAATGAAATATAAGCGATGCAAGGTGCTGTATTTTTTTTACTAGGCTCGGCTAAAATATTTTGAACAGGTAAATTAGGTAATTGTTTTTTTACGATGTCTACATATTCTTCCGAAGTCACTATAAAAATATTTTCCTCGGGTATAAATTTTGTGTATCTATCATAAGTCCATTGTATTAAAGTTTTACCCGTATTTAATACATCCAAAAATTGCTTAGGAAATGAAGTCCTGCTCATGGGCCAAAAGCGACTTCCTATTCCTCCTGCCATAATCGCAACATAATGATGTTTATTTTTCATATCAGCGCTCATTGTTTTTTATAAAATACCTTCCTTCATTAAATCATGAATATGGATCATTCCTATATATTGATTATCCTTTGCAACAATAAGTTGACTGATGTCTTTTTGTTCCATCATTGCTAAAGCTTCCACAGCTAATGCAGTGGGTAAAATAGTGGCAGGTCCTATATGATAAATATCTTGTGCAGTTAAATGTTGTATACTATTATGTTGCTCTAACATACGGCGAATATCTCCATCGGTAATAATACCCAATACATTATTGTCGGCATCTGTAATGACAGTAGCGCCTAATCTATTTTTAGAAATATCAATAATCACATCCTTAATACTTGTTTCCTTTTTAACACAAGGCTTGGAATTGGTATCTGCCATCTTTTGAACAGTCAAGGTTAGCCTTTTGCCCAAATTTCCTCCTGGATGAAACTGTGCAAATTGTATGGCACTAAATTGTTTCATCTCCATTAAACATACTGCTATAATATCGCCCATCACCATTTGAGCGGTCGTGGAGGATGTAGGCGCTAAATTATTAATACAGGCTTCCTTTTCAACAGTTGTATCAATTATAAAATCGGATTGTTGTGCCAAGAAACTTTGTTTATTTCCCACCATCCCAATAAGCGTGTTCCCAAATTGCTTTATTAATTGCACTAAGCTTTTGATTTCTGGGCTTTCTCCACTTTTACTAATTACAAGGATAATATCATTGGATTGTATCATTCCAGAATCACCATGTATAGCTTCGGCTGCATGAAGGTATAGGGAAGGGGTACCAGTTGAATTAAAGGTGGCTACAATTTTTTGTGCTATGATTGCGCTTTTGCCAATACCACTCACCACCACCCTTCCTTTGCTATTTAATATAGCATTTACAGCCTGCTCAAAGGAAGCATCTATAAAACTAGTTAATTCATTTATGGCACCTGATTCAATCGCTAAAGCTTTTTTAGCAATAGATATAATGTTTTCTTTCATATTTGATTTTCGCGACATTGTCAATTCTGACGGGACAAAGTTAATGTTTCATACACTTTACGCCTCAATTTTTAAGAATTTGCTAAAATGAGTATTTTTTAAAAAAAAGGGTACCTAATTGAACCTTTCATGCATTAAATTCGTTAACTTAATGCAAGTTCACTTTATACAATAGGCTGATTCTAAGATAATTATAATGGCGACCACAAAAAAAACCATCTCCAAAGCCCCTAAAATCCCTAAAAACGATAGGTCCTTGGATAAAGCAACACTTTTAAGTGCTTTGTCGGATCATTTTGGTTTTTCTGAATTTAAAGGAACACAGGAAAAGGCGATCATGTCCTTAATGAGCGGTCGTGACACTTTTGTGATCATGCCCACCGGCGGTGGCAAGAGCTTATGTTATCAATTACCTGCATTAGTATTACCTGGATGTGCCATTGTGGTTTCTCCCTTGATTGCATTAATGAAAAATCAAGTGGATTTAGTGAGAGGGTATAGTGAAAATGAAGAAGTCGCACACTTTTTAAATTCTTCATTAAATAAAGGACAAATCAAAATTGTAAAAGAAGATTTGATTAGTGGCAAAACCAAATTATTATATGTTGCCCCTGAAACTTTAACCAAACAAGAGAACCTTGATTTTTTTAGTGATTTAACTATTTCCTTTTTTGCAGTAGATGAAGCGCATTGTATTTCGGAATGGGGCCATGACTTTAGGCCCGAATATCGTCGCTTAAAAGAAATGATGGAAGAAATTAATTCTAGTGTCCCCATCATTGCATTAACTGCAACTGCTACTCCTAAAGTTCAAAGTGATATTGTCAAAAATTTAGCATTACGAGATCCTGAAATTTTAATATCTTCTTTTAATCGTGCTAATTTATATTATGAGGTACAGCCTAAAACTAAAAAGGAAGTCACTGTAAAAAGTATTGTAAAATATATTTCACAACATAAGGGCAAGAGCGGTATTATTTATACTTTAAATCGTAAAACCACCGAGGAGTTAGCTGATTTATTATTAGCAAATAATATTAAAGCAGTTGCTTATCATGCGGGCCTAGATCAAAAGTTGAGGGCATCAAGACAGGACCAATTTTTAAATGAAGATGTGCAGGTAATCGTTGCTACTATTGCATTTGGTATGGGTATTGATAAACCAGATATAAGATTTGTAATTCACTATAATATTCCTAAATCCATTGAAAATTATTATCAAGAAACTGGTCGAGCAGGCAGAGATGGCTTAGAAGGAAATTGTATTTTATATTATTCACATAAAGATGTATCAAAGCTGGAACATTTTTTAAAAGATAAGCCATTAAGTGAACGCGAAGTGGGTTCTCAATTAATTGATGAAACAGTGGCCTTTGCAGAAAGCGGTGTTTGTAGACGACGTAGTTTATTGCATTATTTTGGAGAGCCATGGCCACAAGAATATTGTGGAAATTGTGATAACTGTTTGCATTCTAAGGAAAAAATTGAAGCAAAAGCGCAATTGGTTAGTTTGCTGCAAGTAATACAAGCATTGGATGAGAGGTTTGTTGCTGATTATGTTGTGCAAATTGTATCGGGTGAATATACTCCTCAGATAGGTTTATACAGACATGAAAAATTACCTGTATTTGGTATTGGAAAAGATTTTGATCATTTGTTTTGGAATAGTTTAATTCGACAAGCGATGTTGGAACAAATGATTGAAAAAGATATAGAAGAATATGGGTTATTAAAATTAACGGACAAGGGTAAAAAGTATTTAAAAAAACCAGGGCCATTTAAATTTATTTTAAATACTGTTTTTGATGATAATGCAGATGATGATGATGATAATGAATCTAATGTAGGTGCTGCAGCTGATGATAAATTGTTTGAAATGCTTAAAAGTTTAAGACAAACCGAAGCTAAAAAAATAGGGCTTCCTCCCTTTGTCATTTTCCTTGAAAATTCATTACAAGATATGGCCACTTTGTATCCCACTACATTGGCTGAATTAGAGCGATGCCAAGGGGTGAGCAAGGGTAAGGCCATAAAATACGGAAAACCTTTTATTCAAATTATTGAGCAATATGTTGCCGACAATAATATTGAAAAGCCAGATGATTTTATCATGCGCTCTGTGGCGAATAAGTCCAATAACAAAATTTATATCATACAAAACGTAGATAAAAAAATTCCTTTAGAAACCATTGCAAAAAATAAGGATTTAAAATTAGAAGCCTTATTAGAAGAGATGGAAACCATTGCAGCCAGCGGCACTAAATTAAATTTAGATTATGCCATTGATGAATGGTTAGACGAGTATGATCAAGCTGAAATTCTAGACTATTTTAAAAATTGCGATACATCTTCTTTACAAATTGCTCAAGAGGAATTGAGTGATAATGACTATAGCTGGGAACAACTCAAAATAATGCGCATCAAATTTTTAAGCGTAGTAGGAAATTAAAGCAGCACTATTTGTTACTGTAAGGTTGTCCAACGCTTAAATAGGTATTTACCCTTTCTGCTACATTGTTTCGAACACTTAAATAAAATAAATTATAATCTGCAAAATGATAGTTAGGCGGATTGTATAAAAAACTTCCAAAAAAATGCGGTTTTTTAATCCAAAGTATCCCTTCGTGATTGATAGCGCCAGACACTTGAGTGGTAATGTGTTTATAATTATATAAAACAGAACCTGGATTATATTTTCTCTCTATACTTGTAATTTGATCACTCCAACTCAAAGGATTGGTGACAATAGATTTGTAAGTTTCTATACCTACCCAACCAGGGGTATCGCCATTCTTGAAAGTCCGCCAAGCACATATACATCCTGTGGAAGTGGGTGTTGCGCAAGGCTTTAATTGAATGTAGTCTGCTGGATTAATAGCCATTCCTACTATATAAGCTGCTACTAATTTTTTTGCAAGTGGCTGATTGTCAAAAAATTCTTTCAATAATCTTTTTGCATGAGTAGATCCCTGACTATGTGAAGCAATTATAATAGGTCGTCCATTATTATCATGTGCCATGTAATATTCAAATGCTTTTTTAACATCTAAATAAGCCAATTCAAAAGCCGCAATTGCATTAAGGGTATCAGTATGTCCAATGGGTGAATAAGATTTAATATGTGCCTGACGATATCTTGGTGCAAAAACCCTGCCTGCTATATTAAATATACTTGCCTGATTCAAAATGGTGCCATAATCAGTAGTTATATTAGTTTTAATGTCTTTCAAAGAGGCGTTCCATCCAAATGGTTTTGCAGTATCTAGATAAGTGGTGGGGTGTATAAAAAATACATCAACCTTATCCGATGGCTTAAATTGATTAGCTAATACTTCTGGAAGGCTATCAGAAGGGTCCTTTTTGTTAGGATGGGCTGCCCAGTAGATTAAATTACTATAATCAGGAATATCGCTATATCCCTCCTTTTCGTAAATGGGTGAAAACTTACTATAATTATTTTGAGCACAGCTGCTGATGATCAATAAAAGGAGGATAAATTTTATAAAACGCATAAGCTTAAATTGAAATACTATTATTTCGCACAAAGTTAAATATAAAATAAGAAAAAGGGTTCCAACTGTTGTGTATAATGCTAAATTAATTTATGGATGGTATCTGTGAAAAATATTTTATTTTTAGGTTAAACTACACAATTGCCCATTTTTCGTCATATCTCATTTTTGCGTGCTGTATTTAATTATAGTATTACTGCATTTGGAGGGCCTCAAGTAGCAGTCGCCTTGATGCAAAATCAATTTGTTGAAAAACGAAAAGAGGTGAGTGCTGAGGAATTGATGGAATACAATGCTTTTTGTCAATTATTACCTGGGGCTTCATCTACTCAAACCATTATATTAATTGCATATAAAAGAGGGGGCACCATTCTTGCGTTTTTAACTTTATTAGTTTGGATTTTACCTGCTACCTTTTTGATGGCCTCATTGGCTATTTTGACTACTAGGATCGAGCTCACTCAAGGGTTAAAAATGGTGGCATTATTACAACCCATGGCAATTGGTTTTTTAGCAAGTGCGGGTTTATTATTATATAAAAAAGCGGTTAATAGCACCATTACATTTTTTATATTTCTATTTTCATGTATCATTACTTTTATTGGTTTTAAAACACCATGGACCATTCCGATCATAATAGTATTAGCGGGTATTGTCACTAATTTTAGTAGTAAAAGAATTCCCAATGATGGACCTGCTCCAAAAAAAGTAAAATGGAGTGGCTTGTTTATATTTATTTTATTATTTGTATTTGCTGGAATTTTATCAGAGCAATCAACAAGACATCAATGGAAATATCAGAAAGCATTTAATTTATTTGAAAATAATTATCGTTTTGGTAGTTTGGTATTTGGAGGAGGCGACGTGCTCATTCCTATGATGTATGAACAGTATGTCAGTAGGCCCAATTCAGAAAGGGTCAAAAAAAGTAAACGAGATGTTCTAAAATTATCAAGTACTGAATTTTTAACAGGCTCTGGATTTGTAAGGGCAATACCAGGTCCCATTTTTTCAATTGCAAGTTATACAGGTGCTGTTGCATTTAAAGAAAAGGGAATGCCTTGGCAAATAGCAGGCGCCATCATAGCGAGCGTAGGCGTATTTTTACCAAGTTTTTTTATTGTATTATTTTTTTTCCCGCTCTGGAAGATGCTGCTAAAATTTGCTATCTTTTATAGATCTTTAGAAGGGATACATGCTTCGATTGTTGGGATCATGATTGGCGCTACTTTTTATTTAATAAAGGATATTTTAATACAAATTCAACAGGGTAGTGTAGTTGATTATTTTACTTATCCTTTAGTTTTTGGCATAAGTACTTATTTATTATATCAACATAAGTTAGCACCACAATGGATTGCATTAGGTTGTTTTTGTCTTGGAGGTATAATTCACTTATTAAGTTAAAAGGTAAAAACCTGTTAATTGTATACTAGGAAGGTGTTTTTAATAGTTCCTTTCTTAATATTGCAACCATGATGCAAAAAAGCGCTGTTGTCTTACTTTTTTTTACACTATTTTATGGTGCACAATTAAATGCGCAAACCATGACAATTAGCGGAAATGTCTATGATATTTCTGGGAGAAGACCCATTGAATCTGTCATGGTTTATAGTTCCGCTAACCATGCTATCACAGATTCTTTAGGCAGGTATCTGATTACAGTTAAATTAAAAGATTCACTTTGGTTTTCATTATTTGGAAAGAATACACAAAAGTATCCTATTGACACTATCGATGATGTTCATAATTTTAATATTATGATACATGTTACAGGCTTTGATTTGCCAGAAGTGCGTGTTCGTAACTCCTATTATAAACTTGATTCAATTCAAAACAGAACAGATTATGCTAAATATTTTAATTATCAACCTCCAGGATTAAAATTGAGTAATAATCAAAATTTATTTGGATCCGGTGGTTTAACCATTGGATTTGATTTGGATGAAATCATTAATATGTTCCGTGTTAAGCGAAATAGGAATTTACAATTTTTGCAGAATAGGTTATTGGCACAGGAGCAAGAAAAATATGTGAATTATCGATTTACAAAAAGATTTGTCCAAAAGTTAACCCATATAGAAGGTGCTGAATTAGATAAATTCATGGCCTACTGTAGACCAGATTATACTTTTCTAGGCCTTCTAAATGACTTAGAATTAGGGTTATATATTGAAAAAAAGTATATATCCTTTAAAAAAGGTTTGTAATTGTCTGCCATTCATCTATTTAGTTGCTTATAAAAGCATTTTTTGGCTATCTTTAAAGCTAAAATTGTTTCGCTTTGAGAAAAATAAACCTACTCGTAATAACCGCTTTATGGTTGGCTGCTGGATGCTCTAAAATGCCTAAGTCGGTTGATAAATTTAATCCGAATACACCAGTATCGGTAGATATTGCTGTGATCGAAAATCAAATCATTGATAAATCAATTGAAGTCAATGGATCGGTAATAGCCAGCGATTATATCGACTTACATCCTGAGAGCAATGGCCGCATTGTTTATTTACAAATCCCCGAAGGTAAAATGGTACAAGCGGGTACCGTTTTAGCGAAATTAAACGATGCTGATTTGCAAGCACAATTGGAAAAAATTAAAGTACAATTGGAATTAGCGAATATCAATGAGCAACGCAACAAACAATTATTAAATGTGAAAGGTATCAATCAAAGTGATTATGATATTTCATTACAACAAGTAAAAAGTTTTAAAGCCGATCTTGCCTATACACAATCTTTAATAGATAAGACCATTGTCAAAGCGCCTTTTACAGGACAGCTAGGGTTAAGGCAAGTGAGTTTAGGAGCCTTTATTAATAATGCATCTACCATTGCTTCACTTCAAAAAGTGGATCAATTAAAAGTTGATTTCACTTTACCTGAAGTGTATCAAAATTTTATTAAAATTGGTAAAAAAGTAAAAATTCAGAGCATTAGTGGAGGTAATACTATTTTAACCGCAACCGTTTTTGCAATTGAGCCACAAATTATTGCCACTTCAAGAAACATTAAAGTGCGTGCTACCTTACAAGGAAAATTATTACCTGGTTCTTATGTGAAAGTAGCATTAGGTGAAAATGAACAAAAGCCTACCATTATGGTTCCTGCTAATGTGGTCATTCCGGATTCGAAAAACAAACAATTGTCTATTGTGCAAGGAGGTGTTGCTAAATTAATAGATATCGAGACAGGTTTCCGTACTACTTCCTCTGTTGAAATTACTAAGGGATTAAAAGTTGGAGATAGTATTATTGTTTCAGGTATGTTGTTTGTAAGACAAGGCAGTTCGGTTAAAGTAAGTAAAACGATTAAAATAGCCGACATCACTAAATAGTTAATTGCATTAAATTGTTATAATAAGTTACCATAGATGAATATATCTGAACTTTCTTTAAAACGACCAGTGCTTGCCACTGTGATGAATATAGCCATTGTACTTTTTGGAGTTGTAGGCTTTACATTTTTAGCATTGCGTGAATATCCAGCAATTGACCCTCCTATTATCAATGTTCAAACTAATTATACAGGAGCCAATTCGGAAGTTATTCAAAATCAAATTACAGAACCACTTGAAAAATCGATCAATGGTATTCCAGGTATTAAAACGATCAATTCATCTAGTTCCATTGGTTCCTCTAATATTACTGTTGAATTTAATTTAGGCGTCAATTTAGAAACAGCCGCGAATGATGTGCGAGACAAAGTAACGCAAGCTTCTCGAAGCTTACCAGATGATATTAGCAGTCCACCAGTGGTTTCGAAAGCAGATGCCAGCTCTGACTTTATTGTATTAATGACCATTAAAAGTAAGTCAAAAAGCATTTTTGAATTAACTGAATATGCCGAAAATATTTTACAACAACGCTTTCAAACTATAGATGAAGTAAGTAATGTGGGTGTAAGGGGTAAGCGTTATTCAATGCGCATCTTTCCCAATGCTGATTTGCTGAATGCATTTGGAATTGCTTTTAATGATATTCAGACAGCATTAATGAAAGAAAATGTAGAATTACCTGCAGGAAAAATAAATGGAACCAAGGCGGAATATATTATTAAAACATTAGGTCGACTTACAACCGAGAATGATTTTAGATCCATTATTTTAAAGCAAGACGCAACTGGAATTGTTAGACTAGGAGATGTTGCAAAAGTAGAGTTAGGGCCAGAGCAAGAAGATCAAGCAGTTTATTTTAATGGCGCGCAATCTGTAATGATTACGCTTTCGCCACAACCAGGCGCCAACTATATTAAAATTGCCGATGAGTTTTATAAAAGATTAGAAGAAATTAAAAAGTCCAATAAGACAGATATTGTTTTTGATGTGCCTATTGACAATACAAAAAATGTGCGTCGTGCTTTACAAGAAGTAAAGGAAACCATTTTTATTTCTTTTGCATTAGTGGTATTGGTGATTTTCTTCTTTTTTAGAAACTGGTTAATTGCGATTCGTCCTTTAATTGATATCCCTATTTCATTAACGGCCACTTTCTTTATTATGTATCTTTCTGGGTTTTCGATTAATGTACTTACTTTATTAGCAATTGTATTAGCTACAGGATTAGTAGTGGATGATGGGATTGTTGTCACGGAAAATATATTTAGAAAATTAGAAGAGGGGTTGAATTTAAAAGATGCTGCAAGAGAAGGAAGTAAAGAAATTTTCTTTGCAGTTATCTCTACTTCTATTACGTTAGCAGTGGTATTTATGCCTGTTATTTTTTTACAAGGATTTGTTGGGTCCTTGTTTAAGGAATTTGGAGTAGTGGTAGCAGGTGCGGTGCTGGTTTCTGCCTTTGTATCCTTGACCATAACGCCAGTTCTCAATGTTTATTTAAATCGCAAAGATGGCAAGCATGGTAAATTTTATGAAAGAACAGAACCCTTTTTCAAAGGTTTGGAAAATGGCTATAAAAATTTACTCACTCGTTTTTTAAAAATTCGGTGGATGGCCTGGGTCATCATTTTATCTTGTATTGCCATTATAGTCATCATAGGTAGTACCATTCAATCTGAATTAGCTCCAATGGAGGATAAGGGAACTGTTCGTGTCACCATGACTGGTCAAGAGGGCACTAGCTTTGAAGACATGAGATCTTACTTATTAAAAACCATCCAATTAATGCAGGATTCGATACCTGAACATGCTTTTACTTGGGGAAGTGTACCTGGTTATGGTGGAGCAAGTGGAAGTAGTAGTGCCTCTGGTAGAATTGGTTTTGTACCATTAGATGAACGCAAAAGAAGTCAATCAGAAATTGTGATTGATTTAAATAAAAGATTAAAAAAGTTTAAGGATGTAAGAGTATTTACCATCGAGGAGCAAACTATTTCCGTGGGTATTATGTCAAGGGGTTCTTTGCCTGTTCAGTTTATTATTGAAAATTTAGATTTTCAAAAAATACGGAATGTGATTCCCACTTTTTTGGATGCAGCTAGAAAGGATAAGACATTTCAAAATGTGGATGTAAATTTAAAATTCAATAAGCCTGAATTTGATTTGAATATTGATCGCATGCGTGCGCGTGATTTAGGTTTAACAACTGCAGATATTTCACAAGCATTGCAATCGGCTTTTAGTGGTGCTAGATCGGCTTATTTTATCATGAATGATCGTCAATATCAAGTGATCACGCAAGTCCCAAGGTCCGACCGAAGCAAGCCTGCTGACATCAATAAAATATATTTAAGAAACAATCGCGGTGAAAGTATTCCAATTTCAAGTGTTTTGACGGTTACTGAGAATAGCAATCCGCCAAGTTTATATCATTATAACAGGTTTAATTCGGCTACTATTTCAGCCTCCTTAGCAGAGGGTAAAACCATTGGAGATGGCGTTGCTGCTATGGAACGCATTGCGAAAGATAAGTTGGATGAAAGTTTTCAAACTGCATTAAGTGGTCCTTCAAGAGATTTCAAAGAAAGTGCATCTAATATTTCATATGCTTTAATACTAGCATTGATTTTAATTTATTTAGTGCTTGCGGCTCAATTTGAAAGTTTTAAAGATCCATTTATTATAATGCTCACTGTGCCATTGGCCATTGCAGGAGCGCTATTATGCTTATGGTTATTTGGTCAAACCTTAAATATATTTTCCGAAATTGGTATTATCATGTTGATTGGATTGGTGACCAAAAATGGAATTTTAATTGTGGAGTTTGCAAACAAAAAAAGAGCATCGGGTTTAGAATTAAAAGAAGCAGTACTCGTAGCAGCTTCACAAAGATTCCGTCCCATTTTAATGACAAGTTTAGCAACAGCCTTAGGGGCATTGCCAATTGCTATTAGCATTGGCGCTGCTGCTACAAGTCGTAAGCCACTTGGAACAGTGGTAGTAGGAGGACTTTTATTTTCGTTAATACTCACTTTATTTGTAATTCCGGCAGTGTATACTTATGTTTCAAGTAAGCATAAGCGTAATTTGGATTAATTTATTTTTACCATAGTTGAAAAAATGATTAACAATTAAAATGTCAAAACAAAGATTTATTTCCTTAGATGTTTTTAGAGGCATGACTATTTGTTTAATGATCATTGTCAATACACCAGGCGATGGAGGACTTACCTTTGCTCCTTTTTTACATGCGAACTGGAATGGATTCACACCCACTGATTTAGTTTTTCCTTCATTCTTATTTGCTGTGGGAAATTCAATAAGTTTAGTAGAGCCTCATTGGGCCAAACTAAATACTTCGTCGGTGCTATTAAAAATTTTTAAACGAACAGCGCTTATTTTTTTAATAGGATTTTTAATGTATTGGTTTCCTTTTACTGGGCCGCTTTCCCAAACACGCATCATGGGCGTATTGCAACGCATTGCACTTTGTTATGGATTGGCTTCGCTGATTGCATATTATATGCATGAGCGTGTCATCATGATTTTATCTGCACTATTATTATTGTTGTATTGGTTTATTTCTGTTCATTTTGGTGATGCAGGAAATCCTTTTGGTATACATAGCAATGCGGGTTTAAAATTAGATACCTGGCTTATGGGCGAATCACATTTATACCATGGGGAAGGTTTTGCATTTGATCCTGAAGGCTGGTTAAGTACGATTCCTGCTTTAGTGAATGTGCTAATTGGATATCGAGTTGGAAGATTTATTCAAGAAAAAGGTAAAACTTACGAAGGATTGGCATTGTTGTTTATGTGGGGTGCTGGTTTTATCTTTTTAGCCTTTATGTGGAATTATCAGTTTCCTATCAATAAAAAACTATGGACTAGTTCATTTGTGATGCTAACAGTAGGCATCGATATGGTCATTATTGCTACTATTATATATCGTATTGAATTACAAAGACAATTACAGTTTTCCAGCTTTTTTACCATTTTTGGTCAAAATCCCTTGGTCATTTACCTTTTTTCAGAGCTACTTGTTTCCTGCTTATTTATCTTTCATGGCCCCAATGGACTCCCTTTGTTCAACTGGCTATACCAAAATAGCTTTGCTCATTTAGCTCCATATTGGGGATCCTTAGGGTTCGCCTTTGCATACATGTTGGTTTGCTGGCTATTGGGTTATATATTAGATAAATTTAAGATATATATCAGAGTGTAAATCTTATTACTCCATTTTATCCCTTTTGTTTTTTTAGGAGCCTTAAACCATGTACCTTTGCACCCTCAAAACAGTACATGGAAATAAGAAACATCGCTATTATCGCCCACGTTGACCATGGTAAAACCACCTTGGTAGACAGAATTTTACACGCTACAAAAGTATTCAGAGACAACCAGGAGACTGGGGACTTGATCATGGATAGCAATGAGCTTGAAAGAGAAAGAGGGATTACCATCTTAAGTAAAAACGCATCCGTTACCTATAAGGATGTTAAAATTAATGTTATTGACACGCCAGGTCACAGTGATTTTGGTGGTGAAGTAGAACGTGTTTTAAAGATGGCAGATGGCGTTTGTTTATTAGTGGATGCTTTTGAAGGCCCTATGCCTCAAACGCGTTTCGTTTTACAAAAAGCGTTACAACTAAATTTAAAACCGATTGTCATTATCAATAAAGTAGATAAAGAAAACTGCCGCCCTGATGAAGTGCATGATGCCGTTTTTGAATTATTTTTCAACTTGGATGCCACAGAGGAACAATTAAATTTCCCTACTTTTTATGGTAGTGGAAAAAATGGTTGGTTTAATGATAGCTTAACACCTTGCGAAGATATTTTTCCTTTAATGGATGGTATTTTAAAATATGTGCCAGGTCCTGATGTTAAAGAAGGGCATACACAAATGCAAATTACTTCATTAGATTATTCTTCATTCTTAGGTCGTATCGCGATTGGTAAAGTAGAAAGAGGAACCATCAAAGAAGGTCAAAACATTGTATTGGTTAAAGCAGATGGCAGCTTAAAGAAAAATAAAGTAAAAGAATTATACGTTTTTGAAGGAATGGGAAAACGTAAAGTAACTGAAGTAGTTTCTGGCGATTTATGTGCTGTAGTAGGATTAGAAGATTTTAGTATTGGTGATACCATTGCGGATCCAGAAAATCCAGAAGCATTACCTGTTATTAGTGTTGACGAACCAACCATGAGTATGACTTTTAGTATTAACAATTCACCTTTCTTTGGTAAGGAAGGTAAGTTTGTTACTTCTCGACATATTCGTGATCGTTTGATGAAAGAAACTGAAAAAAACTTAGCATTACGTGTTGAAGAAACAGATAGTGCTGATAGCTTCTTAGTATTTGGTCGTGGTATTTTACACTTAGGCGTATTGGTTGAAACCATGCGTCGTGAAGGTTATGAGTTAACAGTCGGAAATCCTCAAGTTTTAGTAAAGGAAATAGATGGCCGTAAAAATGAGCCGTTTGAAATATTGGTAGTAGATGTACCTGCTGATTTTAGCGGTAAAGTAATTGACTTAGTGACTCAAAAGAAAGGAGAGATGTTGATCATGGAATCTAAGGGTACCATGCAACATTTAGAATTTGACATTCCTTCAAGAGGTTTAATTGGTCTTCGTTCTCAAATGTTAACACAAACTGCTGGTGAAGCTGTAATGGCACACCGATTCAATGAATACAAGCCTTGGAAAGGGCCTATTCCTGGACGTAGTAATGGTGTGTTGGTTGCTAAGTTTAGTGGTTTAACAACGGCGTATTCAATTGATAAATTACAAGATAGAGGTCGTTTCTTTATTGAGCCAGGTGAGGAAATTTATGCAGGTCAAGTTTTGGCTGAGCATATTAAGCCAGGTGATTTAAATATCAATGCAGTCGAGATGAAAAAATTAACAAACCACCGCGCGAGTGGTTCTGATGATAGCGTTCGTATTACACCAAAAGTGCAATTTACTTTAGAAGAGTGTATGGAATATATTCAATTTGATGAGTGTATTGAAGTAACTCCTAAGTCAGTAAGAATGCGTAAATCTATATTAGACGAAAACAACAGAAGTAAAGCCACTAAGGCCAGCGCTAATTAGTTTTTACTCAAGTAAAATATAAAAAAAGTCCCCTCCGAAATACGGAGGGGACTTTTTTTATTAGGAATATTTTTAAATTTTTAAAGGCAAGTTCAATTAGATAGGTTTATTCAATGCCTTCCAAAGTAAATCTTTTAATTCAACTAAGTTTTTTTGTGTGGCAGATGAAATAAAAATATGTGGAATATTTTTAGGAAGCTCCTTTACAATAGCATCCGTTAACTCTTGATCTAATAAATCAGATTTGCTTATGGCAATGATGAATTCCTTTTGTAATAATTCAGGATTAAATTCGGACAATTCATTTTTTAGAATTTCAAATTCTTTTTTATGATCATCACTATCCGATGGAATGATAAAAAGTAAAACAGCATTGCGTTCAATATGTCTTAAAAAGCGATGTCCTAAACCTTTGCCCTCGGCTGCACCTTCAATGATACCTGGTAAATCGGCAATACAAAAGGATCGATTATCACGATAAGCCACCATGCCTAACTGAGGTGTTAAAGTGGTAAATGCATAATTGGCTATTTTAGGTTTGGCAGCAGTTATTACCGACAATAAAGTCGACTTACCTGCATTGGGGAATCCAACCAATCCCACATCCGCTAATACTTTTAATTCAATTTGTTTCCAGCCTTCAATACCATCTTCTCCTGGTTGTGCATGTTCAGGCACCTGATTGGTAGGGGTAGCAAAATTAGAATTGCCTAAACCCCCACGACCTCCTTTGGCTAATATGATCTCTTGACCATCTGTTAAAATTTCAGCTTCCACTTTTCCTGTTTCTTCATCTCTCGCAATGGTACCTAAAGGCACTTCAATAATAATATCTTTTCCATCCTTGCCTGTACAATTATTTTTACTACCACCCTCACCATCTTCTGCGATCACATTTTTAAAATAGCGTAAATGAAGTAAGGTCCAAAGCTGTGCATTGCCTCTTAATATTATATGACCACCACGACCGCCATCGCCTCCATCAGGGCCACCTTTCGCAGTCAATTTATTGCGCATCAAATGTCGCGCACCAGGTCCACCGTGCCCGCTATGGCAAAAAATACGGATATAGTCTATAAAATTATTCTTCTCTGACACGAGGTATTATTTTGCGCAAAGTTAAGCTAATCCAAGTAGAGCCAACTGATTATTAAAAAAACGGCCTTGTTGGGTTGTAAATGGAGTACTTCTGTAGGAAACTTTGGTGCTTTATTTTTGAATGGCTTATTTTGATAGTTTCAAACCATCAATTAAAATAGTGACCATATTTTGTTCTAATTCGGTCGCTGTTATTTTTTTAGTAGATCGGTGCCAACTCTCAATACCACTTACGGCATGTAAAAATATAAGTACCACCGTAGGGGCATCAATAGGTTTGATTTCTTTGTTTCTGATACCTTCTTCAATAATGGCTGCAATCCTTTTGCGGTATACTCTTCGTTGATTTTGAAAATTGGATAAATAAGGATCTGATAAGTGTTTCCATTCTCTATCACTTACATATACTTCCTCATAATTGTGAATCATTTCAGTAATATGGAATCTTAATAGTTTTTCCATTTTTTGAAGTGAGGAAATATTTTCAGATTCTATTTCGTCCATCTTTAATACAAACTTGTTAGCCACACTAAATACCAATTCGTGTAATAATTCACTTTTTGATTTAATATGGTTGTATAAGCTAGCGGCTTCCACCCCAACGGCTTCGGCTAAGTCGCGCATACTGGCGGCCTTGTATCCTTTTTCTCTAAATAGAGTGGCTGCTTTGCGTACGATCACATCTTTTCTTGAACCATTCTTTTCGGTCTTAATTCTAGCCATAACTCTATTTTTAGTGATTTGTTAGTACAAAATTATAGATTTAATTCTTTAAATATGAATAATTTTTAAAATAAATAGGCTTTTTTGTTAGTTTTTGATTATCAAGCTCTTATCAATGGAGGCTTTCCCTTTTAAGCAATCGGAATTTAATTAACAGTAAAAATCGTAGTTTCGCAGCTGAAAATAAAATCATCCACATGTCATTAGTAGTAGTAGGATCCATGGCCTTTGATGCCATTGAAACCCCATTTGGTAAAAGCGATAAAATAATTGGTGGTGCAGCCACTTACATAGCATGGTGTGCCTCAAATTTTACCACAGTGAAACAAATTTCAGTGGTAGGTGGGGATTTTCCTCAATCTGAATTAGATGCCTTATCCAATAGAGGCGTTATTTTAGAAGGAGTGCAAATTAAGAAAGACGAAAAAACATTTTTTTGGAGTGGCAAGTATCATTTAGATATGAATACCCGTGATACCATTGAAACACAATTAAATGTGTTAGAAAATTTTGAACCAGTGGTGCCGGATAGTTATCAGGATTGCGAAATTTTAATGCTTGGAAATTTAGTACCTGCTGTACAAAGTAGTGTTATTAAGCAAATGAAAAAGCGTCCAAAATTAATTGTAATGGATACAATGAATTTTTGGATGGAGATTATGATGGACGATTTATTACATACCATAAGTTTAGTGGATGTCTTAATGGTCAATGACAGTGAAGCGCGCCAATTAAGTGGAGAATATAGTTTGGTCAAAGCGGCTAAAAAAATTATGGCCATGGGTCCTCGTTATTTAATTATAAAAAAAGGAGAACATGGTGCATTATTATTTCATGAGTCAGAAGTGTTTTTCGCACCCGCATTGCCATTAGAGGAAGTATTTGATCCAACCGGAGCTGGAGATACTTTTGCAGGTGGCTTTGTAGCCCATTTGGCTAAAACAAAGGACCTATCATTTAATAACATGAAGTCGGCAATCATTGTGGGTAGTGCTTTAGCAAGTTTTTGTGTCGAAAAATTTGGAACCCAACGCTTAACTGAAATAAATGAAGCTGATATTAAAGAGCGCATACAATCGTTTGTTCAGTTGGTTAATTTTGACATTGAGTTGGTTTAAATTTGGTAAAATGAGGGTATCGAATTATTTTCGTGTTCGATACTGTTTAAAATAAATAGGATGCAAAAAAATAAACATACAAAACAAATTAAGAAACCCCTATAAATAGGAAGGTGCTGATTGTTTGTATGCTAAATATATTCAGAAGCCTTCCAGAAATGGAAGGTTTTTTTGTATGGATTAGGAGTAGGTTTTAAAAATAGTAAAAATAAAAAATATGAAAGTTGCAGTAGTGGGTGCCACTGGTTTAGTAGGTACAAAAATGTTACAAGTGTTAGCGGAACGAAATTTTCCAGTGACGGAATTAATTCCTGTTGCTTCTGCTCGATCTGCGGGTAAGGAAATTATATTTAAAGGGAAAGCATATAAAGTAGTTAGTATGGAAGACGGTATCGCTGCAAAGCCAGCGGTAGCTTTATTTTCAGCGGGTGGTAATACTTCATTGGAATGGGCGCCTCAATTTGCAGATGCGGGTATTCGTGTCATTGATAATTCATCTGCGTGGAGAATGGACCCCACTAAAAAATTAGTGGTTCCTGAAGTGAATGCGTCGGTTTTAACTTCAGGGGACTTTATCATTGCCAATCCAAATTGTTCCACCATTCAAATGGTGGTAGCATTACAACCTTTACATGCAAAATATAAAATTAAAAGAATCGTAGTGAGCACTTATCAAAGTGTAACTGGTACAGGAAAAAAAGCAGTTGATCAATTAAATAATGAAAGACTAGGCAGCACATTAAGTGCCGATGATATGGCTTATAAATATCAAATTGATTTAAATGTAATTCCTCAGATTGATGTATTTCTTGAAAATGGGTATACCAAGGAGGAAATGAAGATGGTCAAAGAAACCAATAAAATCATGCAGGACGATAGCATTCGCGTAACAGCAACTACAGTAAGAATTCCGGTAATGGGTGGACATAGTGAAAGCGTCAATGTTGAATTTGAAAATGATTTTGATTTAAAAGAATTAACCACATTGTTATCCAATGCGCCTGGTGTAATTGTGCAACAAGATGATGCAAGTCAATTATATCCTATGCCATTATGGGCCCACGAGAAAGATGAAGTGTTTGTTGGAAGATTACGCAGAGATGAATCGCAAGCAAATACTTTAAACATGTGGATTGTTAGCGATAACCTTCGCAAAGGAGCTGCAACAAATGCGATACAGATTGCTGAATATTTAGCATCTAAAGGAATTATTTAATTAGATCTATAAATTCTGCTTCTGTAATAATTTTTATAGTTGCAATTTTTTTAGCTTTCTCTAATTTACTTCCAGCATCTTCTCCAACGACTAAGTAATGTAATTTACTGCTTACTCCACTTAGGATATGTCCGCCTCTTGCCTCTACGTTTGTTTCGGCTTCTGAGCGTTTAAGTTGTGTAAGCGTACCAGTGAATAAAAAATTTAACCCAGACAAGTTTCCATCTGCCTTTGCGTGTTCGGTTTGAGTCATATTCAAACCCAATGAGGCTAGTTGTTCTAGGAGTTCTATGTTTTTAGCATCATGAAAAAATTGATAAATACTTTTAGCCACTTTTATCCCCACATCTTCAAAAGACTGTAATTGTTCCTCGGTAAAATTTTGTAAATCTAAAATATGATGTATTTGTGAAGCAATGGTTTTTGCAGTGGTTTCACCTACAAATCGAATCCCTAATCCATAAATAAGTCGATATAATGGCTGGCTTTTTGAATTGGCAATAGCGGTTTGTAAATTCTCAATGCTTTTTTTACCAAAGCCTTCTAGCCCACTTATTTTTTCTAATTCTAATTGATAAAGTGCTGGAATGTTTTGTAACAAGCCCAGCTCATAAAACTTTCTGATATTGGCTTCGCCAAAACTTTTGATATCCATTGCATCTTTACTCACAAAATGAATAATGCGCTCTACAATTTGCGCTTTACATAAAGTATTATTACATCTCCAAACAGCTTCGGATTCCTCCTTCTCTAATTCTGAGTTACAAACAGGACAAGTAGTAGGAAAAATTATTTTTTTCTCCCTGCCCTTTCTTAATGAGCTGATGGATTGTACTATTTGAGGAATGACATCACCTGCTCGTTCTATGATCACCGTATCACCTAATCGAATATCCTTCTCTTTTATATATTCTTCATTGTGCATCGAAATGCTGGAAACCGTTACACCTCCCAATGCTACGGGTTGTAGTTTAGCCACTGGTGTCACAGCACCAGTGCGGCCTACCTGAAATTCGACACTTTCAATGATGGTAGTGGCTTGTCTTGCTTTGAATTTATATGCAATTGCCCAACGCGGATGATGCGAAGTCATTCCTAATTTTTCTTGTAACGGGGTGTCGTCAATTTTTATGACTAGCCCATCAATATCATATGGTAATTGATCACGGCTTAATTCAAATTCGGTGCAATAGTCAATTACATTTTGTATGCCTGTTATAATTTTTCTTTCTTTTTGCGGTGATCTAAATCCTAAGTTCCATAATAAGGATAAGGAGCCGCTATGGCTTTGCAATAAGGGTGTTACCGTAGCTCCTTTAATGGGGAGTACATAACTAATATGGTATATAAATGCATCTAAATTACGTTCAGCTACTTCCTTAGGGTCCTTCATTCTCAAACTACCCGCTGCCGCATTTCTAGGATTGGCTAAAGTAGCTTGCTGTTTCAATTTTAATTTTTCGTTAAAAACCGAAAACGCATCTTTACTCATAATCACTTCACCTCTAATTTCAATTTGTTGTATACCAAAGGAGGATAATGGGATACTTAATGGTATTGATTTAATTTGTTTTATATTTTGAGTAATGACTTCTCCTGCTACGCCATCGCCTCTCGTGCAAGCCCTCACTAATAAATCGTTTTCATATACCAATGAAATACTTGCGCCATCAAACTTTGGTTCTACGCAATAAATCAATGGCGTCGTACCTGCTCCCTCAACTGCCTTACGGTCAAAATCAATTAAGTCCTCTGCATTATAGCTGTTTTCTAAACTCAACATAGGCACTAAATGAGGCAGGGTAGTAAAGTTGGCATTTAAACTATTTCCAACTCTTTGGCTAGGGGAATCGGCTGTGATTAAGGAGGTGTTAGCCGATTCTATGGATAAGAGTTGTTGATACAACTGATCATATTCATAATCACTGATGAGTGGTTCGTTTAAAACATAGTATTGATATTCATTGAACTTTAAAAGCTTTTTTAAGCTATTCAATTCGATGGTATGTGGATGCTTTATATATTCTTTGGCTAGTTCCTGAAAGGCGTGTATTTGTTCTTTTGGGTACATGGGATAAAATGTCTGCTAAAATACAAATAGTTTTAATCTTTTATTTCGTATTTTCGAAACTATAATTCGCTTTTTTGAAACCAGTTATTAAAAGGCAAAGCTCGTTTGCCGACTCCTTATATGAATTTGATTAAGAAAGATGCTATAAAGTTAGTACAAACCTATCCAACTGTTCCATTAACAGTGGATTGTGTCATATTTGGGTTTGACGATAATTCCCTGAAAGTGCTCACCATTAAAAGTGATTTACCTCAATTTGAGGAAAAATTGTCCTTGTTGGGGGATACGATTTTATCGAATGAGGATTTGGATAGTGCTGCTAATAGAGTCTTGCTAGAGCGAACGGGAATGCAAGATGTTTATCTAGAACAAGTTTATACATTTAGTCATCCCAAGAGACATCCGGGCGGAAGGGTAGTCACTTCGGTGTATGCTTCCTTATTGAACATTAAGCATCATGAATTAAAAATTTTGGAGAATGAATTAAGCTGGCATATTGTAAAAGATATTAAGGAAATGGCATTTGATCATAAGGAAATTTTGGATACTTGTCATAAATGGTTACAAAAGCGTATCCAAGAACACCCATTGGCATTTAATTTATTGCCTGTAAAATTTTCATTAAGACAACTACAAAATGTGTATGAAGCCATTTTGAACACTTCGCTAGATAGACGTAACTTTAGAAAGAAGTTTGCAAGCATGGGTTTTTTAATTGATATCAATGAAATGGAGACACAAGTCACACATCGTCCAGGAAAACTGTATTCATTTGACTTTAATGCTTATCAATTACGCAAGAAAAATTGGTTCGGAATTGATTTTTAAAAAAGAGGCTGGCTTGCCCATAATTTGATACCTTTACATACCATTAAAATTTGGCATTATTATGTTGTATTCAATGACAGGTTACGGAAGAGCAGAATCCATTTTAAAAGACAAAACTTTTTTAGTGGAAGTGAAATCCTTGAATGGCAAACAATTTGATGTACGCTTAAATGCCCCTTCCTTATTAAAGCCTTATGAAGTTGAAATAAGGAATAAGCTTAATGAGGAATTATTTAGAGGAAGTGTTGAATGTTCTATTTCTATTAAATCAAATGGTGCTTCAAAACCAGTGAGTGTCAATAAAGAACTTGCAAAGTCGTATTATCAACCCATTATGGAGCTAGCCCAAGAGTTGGGTATGGGGACCGAAAATATTTTGAGTACCCTTTTGAAAATGCCCGATGTAGTGTCGTCCACTAATGAGGTATTGACCGAGGAGGAATGGCAATTTTTATTTGCTTTATTAAAACAAGCCATTGTTCATTTAATAAAACATCGCGGGGAAGAAGGCAAATCGATTGAAAAGGATTTGCTAGAAAAAATCATTGCTATTGAAAAGCAACAAGCTATAGTTGAATTACATGAACCTAATCGCCGTGAAAAAATTAAAGAGGGAATGGTTAAATTATTAGAGCAGCATGTAGGTGCAGATAAATATGATCATAACAGGTTGGAGCAAGAACTTATTTATTATATTGAAAAAATAGACATCTCCGAAGAGCGTGTTCGTTTAAAAAATCATTGCGATTATTTTAAAGACATGTTAAAGGAATCCGAACCTTGCAAGGGAAAAAAACTTTCCTTTATTTTACAAGAAATAGGTAGAGAAATTAATACTACTGGCTCCAAAGCCAATGACGTTGATATTCAAAAGGCTGTTATTATGATGAAGGATGAGTTAGAAAAAGCAAAAGAGCAAATATTAAATGTATTGTAAAATGCGGGCGTTAACTTCTTACCTAATATTTACTGGACTTTTATTGAGCTTGTTGATGTCAAGTTGTGAGCCCATTCAGTTGTATGAACAAAACACCATCTACCCCAAACATGAGTGGTCAAGTAAACAGGTTAATCATTATCAGTTTAACATTACGGATACCAATGCATTGTATAAAATATTTTTTGTAATTAGGCACCATAATACCTATCGCTATAAAAACATCTGGTTACAAATGGATACGCAATCACCAATGGATTCGGTTGTAAAGCAAACACTTAATTTGCAATTAGCAGATGATCAAAAAGGATGGCTGGGTGTTGGCATGGATGATGTGTATGACCAAAGAATTCCTATTAATGCAGTCCCCACTAAGCTTAAGAAAGGGGTATATCGATTTAGTATGCAACATACCATGAGGGAGGATCCACTTTCGGGTATTTTATCAACAGGTTTGCGCGTCGAAAAAGTTCATTTATGAAAACAAGATGGTTTAAAATCAATAAACTAAAATTTGTCAATTTTATTTACTGGATTTTTTTGACTTATATGATTGCTGCCTTTGTTTGGTGGTATGTTTCACTTGAAAAGCAAAACAATGAAATTGCTTTCGTCAAATTTCAATCCATTCGATTAGACGACCCCACATTAACTGCAAAAGTAAAAAGTATTGAGGCGTATGAAGCTCGTAAAACAAAGCAATATATAGGTGAGGGTATTACTTTTTTATTTTTATTTTTATGGGGCGCCTTATATGTGTATCGATCCTTATTAAAACAATTAAAATATTCCAATCAGCAGCAAAATTTTATGATGGCTGTTACGCATGAATTAAAAACACCTATTGCCATTACTCAATTGAATATTGAAACCTTGCTTAAGCGGGACCTAGACGCGACACAACAAAAAATGCTGATTGAAAATACATTAAAAGAAACCCATCGATTGGATGCGCTCTGTAACAATATTTTACTAGCCTCTCAATTAGACATGGGTCAATATGTATCTGACATGCAGGTGATAGATTTAACTAGTACCCTTCATTCTGTGCTTCATTCCTTTCAAGATCGATTCCCAAATCGAAATTTAATTTTGGATATAGATCCTTCTGTTTTTATACAGGGCGAACCTTTACTCATTGAGTTATTGGTTAATAATTTATTAGATAATGCTCATAAATATTCGCCATTAACGGGCCCAATTCATATTTTACTTAAAGCTAGTTCCCATGAGATTAAATTAATGATAAAAGACAATGGGGTTGGCATTCCTATGGAAGAGAGAGAAAAGGTATTTGAAAAATTTTATCGAATTGGGGATGAATCCACACGAACTACTAAGGGCACGGGCTTAGGTCTTTTTTTGTGTAAAAAAATAAGTGAATTTCACCATGCATCCCTTAAAGTAGAATCCAATTTACCAAGCGGAAGTATTTTTATTTTAAATTTTCCATTAAGATGAGTATACAAAAACATACTATTTTAGTAGTGGAAGATGAATTGCATTTGCATGAAGCACTGAAATTAAATTTGGAATTAGAGGGGTATGAAGTAAGCTCTGCTTTTGATGGGCACAATGCCTTAAATCAAATTCAACATGCTCATTTTGATTTAATTATTTTAGATGTCATGTTGCCAGGCATGGATGGCTATACTATTATTGAATCTGTTCGATTACATCATATCAATACACCTATTTTAATTTTAAGTGCTAAAAATACGAGTGCGAATAGGGTGCAAGGATTAAAGTTAGGAGCTGATGATTATTTAACCAAACCTTTTAATTTGGAAGAATTATTATTACGCGTTTCAAAATTAATTCAAAAATCAGGAACTCCAATTCCTGCAATTTTTTCCATAGATGCTTATTCTTTTTCGGGTCATACTGTTTATTTTAAATTATTAGAAGCCACTTTAAGAAGCGGAGAAAAAATCAACTTGACAAAAAAGGAAGCGATGTTACTAAAGCTGCTCATTGAAAATAAGAATACCATCATTACTAGGGAGCGCATTTTACAAACCGTATGGGGCTATCAGGTATTTCCCAATACCCGTACCATTGATAATTTTATTCTAAATTTTAGAAAATATTTCGAAGCGGATAGTAAAAACCCCCTCCATTTTATATCGATTCGTGGTATCGGCTATAAATTTCAAGATTAATCCATTTTTAAGCAATCTTTAGCCCATTTTGTCGTTAATTCTAGTAGTTAAACTACCAATATGTCATTGTCGTCTATTAAAGATTTTGTTGATCCTATCAATGTGGCCCATATCTCAAAGGATGAGGGCTACAGAGATACCCAATTAGGGAAACATATCAAGGTTAATGAAGGGACTTTACCAGACATAACAGATGCAGATATTGTCATTATTGGTGCAGGCGAATGCCGAGGGGCAGGTTATGCATTAAATGGTCATGCTGCAGCTAATGCCATAAGGACGGCTTTATATGATTTATATTATTGGCATGCACAGGTCAATGTTGTAGATATTGGAAATGTAAAAATTGGTCAAAGTATTCAGGATAGTTATGCTGCCTTGAGGACCGTTATTTCTGAGCTTATTTTACAGAATAAAAAAGTGGTCATTATTGGGGGTGCGCATGATTTGACTTTGGCCCAATACCATTCCTATACTTCTATTCCTACTTTAGTGAATGCAGTAGTGGTGGATGCTAAAATTGATTTAGACCTTGAAGCACGCTTACCTAGGGATCATTTTTTAGAGGAATTGTTTACGGGTTTACCAAATCACTTAAACCATTATAGTCATATTGGTTTTCAAAGTTATTTTATGCATCCGCATATGTTGGAGACTATTGACAAACTTAGATTTGATTGTTTTCGCTTGGGTAAAGTGCGTGAAGGAATTGAGGAAATGGAACCTGTCATTAGAGATAGTCATATGATGAGTTTTGACATAAGCGCAATACAAAATGCACAAGCCCCTGCTAATTTAATCACACCCAACGGATTTAATGGAGAGGAAGCTTGTACTTTGATGCAGTATGCAGGGATGAGCTGGAAAACAAGCACCATTGGTTTGTTTGGTTATCAAGCCGAATTAGATGTTCATGGTATGACGGCAATTCAAATGGCACAAATGATTTGGTATATTATGGATGGAGTTCAAAAAGGGAAAAAAGAAGCGCCATTAAGTGATTCGGATAGGTTTAAAGAATTTCATATTGCTTTTTCAGATATAGAAACAAATTTTTTACAAAGTAAGAGTACGGGCAGATGGTGGATGCAAATGCATAATAATGAATGGGGTCCTTGTAGTTATAAGGATTATTTAGTAGCTTCCAATAACGAAATTCCAGAAAGATGGCTAAGGGCTTTAGAAAGGGAGTAAATCATTTATCCTATTTTATTTCAATTTTATTGTGCTGTGTTTTAAGTGCTTGTAGTATTCAAAAGGCGCAAAAAACATTATTACATACAGATGCTTTAAAAGGAGCACATATTGGTATTGCTGTATACAATGACACCAAACAGCAATGGATAGGCCAATACCAAAGTGATCATTACTTTACGCCAGCTAGCAATACAAAAATATTAGCGACCTATATTGCTTTAAAATATTTAGGAGATTCTTTGCCAGGTTTTAAGATGGCAGAAAATACAGATACCCTATTTTTAACGCCATTGGGGGATCCGAGTTTCTTGCATCCTGATTTCACGTATCAACCAGTAGTGGATTTGATTAAAAATTCCAAAAAACAAATAGTGATTAATGCATCAGAAACAGATGATCACTTTGAATTAATGGGGAATGGGTGGGCTTGGAATGATTATGCCGAAGATTATCAACCCGAAAGAAGCAGAATGCCCATTTATGGTAATGTGGTTCATTTTTATCAGGGCAATGGCAATATAGGAATTCAGCCTTTTTATTTTTTCAAAGACATGACTAATATAGCAAGTGGGTATCAAAAAAAATGGACAAGAAAACAGGTGGAAAATATTTTTTATAGTACAGGACAAAAAAATACAGCTCCTTATTTTCAAGTTCCTTTTGATACTTATGCGCAGCCACAATTACCTGTAACGCTTTTAAATGATACTTTAAAAACAGACATTCATTCAGCAAACTATTCTTCTTTATTGAGTAGTAAAATCATCAAAACAGTACCCACCGATTCTTTATTAAAAATAATGATGCGCCGAAGTGACAATTTTTTTGCTGAGCAAGTATTGTTAATGGCGAGTGAGCAATTATTAGGCAAGATGGATGACGCTGCATTTATTGACACGGTACTTAAAACCGATTTTGCTTCACTACCACAAAAAATGCGATGGGCAGATGGAAGCGGTTTAAGTAGGTATAATTTAAATACCCCTGAAAACTATATTGCTATTTTAAAACAAATGCAAGATCAATTTGGACAAGCACGTGTTGCTAACCTATTTGAAACAGGCGGGGTTGGCACGCTTTCTTCCTATTATAAAGATTTTCCTGGTGAACTACATGCTAAAACAGGAAGTTTAGGTAATCAGATAGCATTGAGTGGATTTATATTTACCCAAAAAAATCAGAAATTATATTTTTCAATATTGGTTTCTAATCACATGAGTCCTACAAGTGCAGCGGTGCGAAAAGCAGTGGAAGCTTATTTAAGAACGGTTGCGAGTAAAAATTAAAACAGGACTATCTACTAAACAATCCATCTAAGTAGCCTTCTTTAAACTCAACATAAGTGGGTGCCCCAGAGGCGGTAACATTAGGGATATCACATTGGCTCAACATTTCAATAATAGAATGCATTTCCTTTTGTGTAAGTGATTGTCCTGCTTTAATGGCCATTTGTCTTGACATACATCGAATTAATTTTTCACGTTTGCTGTATTTTACCTCGCCACTAAAATGTTTGAATTGTTCGAGCAATAATTCAATCGCATTTTTTTCATTACCAGATAAAATATCAGCTGGAATACCTTGAATGATAAAACTATTATTTCCAAAGGATTCAATTTCATAACCAATAATGGCTAAGTCTTCTAACATCTCATCTAATAAAATAGCATCGCTAGGGTTTAATTCTAAGACGACTGGGAATAAACTTTTTTGAGTGGCATGAGGTTGTATACTCGCTTTTTGATATTTTTCATACAACACCCTTTCATGCGCTAATTGTTGGTGTAAAATAATACAGCCACTTTGTGTAGGTGCAATAATATAGGTATGATGCAATTGCAATAACACAGCGTCTTCGATCACGCTCAATCCCTCATCTTCCTTATACAATCCCATTGAAGAGGATTTTACAATATAGGAATCAGGGGACACTTGTGTTTCTCCCATTTCATTGGTTGGGGAATTACTACTCGGAATATTAGTAAAGAAATTTTCCAAATCGGAATTCCCTCCTTTTCCAGATTTTGGAATAAAGTGGGCTTGATTTTTTTGTGTAAAGCCAGCATACAGAGAATGGCTTGTTGCACTTTGTATTTTGTCGGCTGTGAATGGTTTTTGAATTGCATCCAATTGTTGGATATCAGCATCTAACGAAAAATCAAGTGAAGGGGCAATACTAAATTGTGCAAGAGCATGTTTCACCGCGGCCTGTACAAAAGCGTATATTATTTTATCGTCCTCGAATTTAATTTCTTGTTTGGTTGGGTGTACGTTGATATCTATTTGTGAAGGGTCAACATCAATGTATAAAATATAACTTGGATAACTATCCTTTGGCAATAAACCTTCAAAGGCATTGGCTACAGCATGATGTAAATAGGCACTTTTAATAAATCGACGATTCACAAAAAAATACTGATCACTCCTTGTTTTGCGCGCCGTTTCGGGCTTGCCTACAAAACCAGAAACGGTTAAGTAATCGGTTTGTTCACCAACAGCTACTAATTTTGTTTGATACTGATTGCCTAATACTTGAATGGCTCTTTGTTTAAAGCTTCCACCTTCCCAATGATACACATCCTGTCCATTACTACTTAAAGTAAAAAGTATTTCAGGAAAGGATAAAGCTACTCTTGTAAACTCTTCAATGATATGTTTTAATTCGGCCGAATTACTTTTTAAAAAATTACGTCTTGCAGGCACATTAAAAAATAAATTCTTCATTGAAATGCTGGTTCCATTTTCATGCGCAACCGAATTGCATTCAATAACCTTGCTATTTTCAATTTCAACTAAAGTGCCTAATTCGTCCTCGGCTCGCTTTGTTTTTAAACTTACTTGTGCAACTGCTGCAATAGAGGCTAAAGCTTCACCACGAAAACCCATGGTTCTAATTTGAAATAGATCCTCTATTGTACTAATCTTACTAGTAGCATGTCGGGCAAACGCATTTTGAGCATCACCTACACTCATGCCCTTCCCATTATCTATCACTTGTATCAAGGCTTTGCCAGCATCATTTACAATTAATCTAATTTGAGTGGCGCCTGCATCTACCGCATTTTCCATTAATTCCTTAACGGCACTAGCCGGCCTTTGAATCACTTCGCCAGCAGCAATTTGATTCGCAATGTGATCAGGAAGTAAATGAATGGTATCCGACAATTTTTAATGTTTTAAAGTGTGTAAAAGTAGTAAATTTGCCACTTAAAATTTCATCTTATGCTGAGAACTGCGGACATTCAAAAACTACCCCATCATTTTTTACCGTCTAATTTTGAACTCACCCAATGGGAAAGCCTTGAGCCGTATTTTAAAGCCCTGGTAGATAGGGAAATTACCGACAAAACTGGTCTTGAAAAGTGGATGCAGGATTTGAGTGAATTGGAGGCTTTTATAAGTGAAGATGCCTGTTGGCGTCAAATTAAAATGACTTGTGATACCACTGATGCTAGTTTGGAAGCGGCATTTACTTTTTTTTGCATGGAAATTCAGCCTAAAATTCAACCTTATGCAGATGCTTTAAATAAAAAATTAATTCAATGTCCTTTTACAAGCAGTCTAGATCAAAATGAATATTTTACTTATTTACGAACTGTCAAAAAAAGTATTGATTTATTTAGAGAACAAAATATACCCCTACAAGCAGAGTTGAGTGTATTACAACAACAGTATGGTACCATCGCTGGTAGAATGACCATTACTGTTGATGATAACGAATATACTTTACAACAAGCCGCACAATTTTTAGAAAGTGAAGACCGTGCAAAAAGAGAAGAAGTGTATATAAAAATACAAGAGCGCCGACTACAAGATAAACAAGCAATGCATGATTTATTTACATCGCTTATTCAAAAAAGACATCAAGTGGCATTGAATGCGGGCTTTCAAAATTATCGTGATTATAAGTTTGTTGAATTAGGTCGATTTGATTACAACAAAGAAGACTGCTATCAATTTCATGAAGCCATAAAATTACATGTCCTTCCAATCATTGATAAAATTTATGAGCGTAAAAAAAATAAGTTAGGATTAACGACACTTAAGCCATGGGATACTGAAGCAGAACCTAATGGTACCAAGCCTTTGCGCCCCTTTACCGATGGAAAAGATTTATATAATAAGTCAGTCAGTTGTTTTGAGCAAATTGATCCTTTTTTTGCTGACTGCTTAAAAAAGATGGATGCATTAAAACATTTTGATTTAGAAAGTAGACAAGGTAAGGCGCCGGGAGGATACAATTGTCCATTAGCAGAATCAGGTGCGCCGTTTATTTTTATGAATGCAGCGGGTCAAATGGGAGATGTGACTACCATGGTACACGAAGTAGGACATGCGATTCATTCATTTTTAGCACATCCATTACCATTAAGTGGATTTAAAGAATATCCAATGGAAATTGCAGAAGTAGCAAGTATGTCCATGGAATTATTTACAATGAATCATTGGCAAGCTTTTTTTGATAATGAAGAAGATTTAAAACGTGCACAAGAACATCAATTAGAAAGAACCATTACTATATTCCCTTGGATTGCGATCATCGATAAATTCCAACATTGGGTGTATGAAAATCCAAATCATACGATTGAAGAGCGAACACAAGAGTGGACAAAAATTACGAAAGAGTTTTCGACAAATAGTATTGATTATTCAGGATTAGATGTGTATCGAGCGATAGGATGGCAAAGGCAATTACATTTATTTGAAGTGCCTTTTTATTATATCGAATATGGGATTGCTCAATTAGGTGCTATTGGTATGTGGATGCAATATCAGAAAAATCCATCTCTAGCTTTAGAAAATTATATGAACGCTTTAAGTTTAGGGGGAACTAGAACGCTTCCTGACCTATATAAAACAGCAGGCATTTCCTTTGACTTTTCATCTGCTTATGTAAAATCTTTAATGGATTTCACGAATGAGGCCTTAGAAAAATTGTATCAATAGAGTAGGGAACTAATTTGATGAAGGCCCTCTATTGGGTCGACTAGGTCCATTATTAGATCGATTATTGTTCATAGGCCTTCCTCCATTATTTCCTTGTTGTTGTCCACCACCTTGACGAGGCGGACCTGATGGGCGATCGTTTTGATTAGGACGACGCTCATTATTATTAAAACGTTGTTGATCTCTGCGTCGACGATCATTTTTCTCCAAACTCTTTAAACTAATTTGACCTACCACATCTACAAAATCGGGTTCTACTTCCTTAGGCTTACCACTGGTAACTTCTACTGCTTGTAATTCCTCAACAGCAATACCTTGTTGGTTTAATTTTTTTATCTCCTTCACACGCTCAATGGTTAAAGGATAATGTTTTGTGTTATTAGGTAAGGTATACCACATCAAATTTTTGAAAATATCTTTTTTAATCAAAAATGCTTGCCCCATGACTGTTTGTAAATTGTCTGCATAATCAGGGAAAGCTTGTAATGCATCTAAGTAGGTATCTAATTCAAAATTCAAACAACATTTAAGTCGACCGCATTGACCACTTAATTTAGTTTGATTGATTGATAAATTTTGATATCTCGCAGCTGTTGTGTTGACACTTTTAAAATCATGCAACCAAGTACTACAACATAGTTCCCTTCCACAACTCCCAATACCACCCACTTTGGCAGCTTCTTGACGGATGCCTATTTGACGCATCTCCACTTTTACTTTAAATTCGCCTGCAAATATTCGGATGAGTTCTCTAAAGTCAATACGATCATCAGCAGTATAAAAGAAAGTTCCTTTTTTCCCATCTGCCTGAATTTCAACCTCACTTAGTTTCATGGCTAATTTTAGTTGTCTTGCTGCAGCACGACTCCTAGCTAAAATAGCAGCTTCTCTACTTTTACTTATTTTATAAGCTTCGATATCGCGTTCATTACTTGGCCTAAGAATTTTTTTGATTTCCACACTAGTTTCTTCAATGCCTCTTTTTTTAAGTTGTAACCTTACTAATTCACCGGTTAAACATATTTCTCCAAGGTCAAAACCATTAACGCCTTCGACAGTGACATAGTCACCCTTTTCAAATTGCTGATTACTTAAATTTTTGAAGAATTCCTTTCGACTTCCTTGGTTAAAGCTTACCTCGACCACTTTGCATTGACTATTGATATCGTCAATCGCTAAGTCACTTAACCAATCGTGCACATTTAAACGGTTACAACCACCTGTGCTACACCCGCCGTTGCTTTTGCAACCGCCCGGTTTACCAGTTCCACATGATCCACATCCCATATATCGTTAATTCAAACTGTTAATAATTAAAATACCCTCGCATACCACCTGTTCACTTCGCTGTTCCTTATGATGCTTCTGTCAAAATTAAGGTTTTGTTCTGAATGATATGGTACAACTTGATACTAAGTGCCATAAATAGCATTTTAGCATTGGCATTCCTTTCTATGTAATAAATGGCCTTATCTAGTTCATTTACAATGCTTTCCATCTGACTTACCCCTGCAATTTTATTGATTCTGAGGGCAAAATCCTTTAAATCACTATCCAAAGGGAGGTCGGTACCCATGGTTTTCAACCTAATACTATGCTCAAGTAAATGGTTAAAATACTTCAGAAACTGCTTTTGTTGTTCTCTACCCATCTTATTCATTTCCTCTACCCATTTCAACTGAGCCAAAGGGCCTGTTTTCAAGATGGCGTTTAACCAATCCTTTATTAAGCCAATATAATCCTGGTCACTATGCTGGATTAAATGCAAGGCCTCTCTATAATTGCCATCTGATAAAATGGCAATTTGTTTTGCTTTTTCAGGCGCTAATTTAGCGCGTTGAATTAAAGCTGTTTCAATTTCATTTGAACTAAGCCGAGGCACTTTAATAAATTGACATCTACTTAAGATAGTAGGTAAAATATTTTCCTCGGAGTTGGCTACTAAAATAAAAATAGTATTGTCAGGGGGCTCCTCAATTAATTTTAATAATTTATTACCTTCTTTACCTAAATATTCAGGCATCCATAATACCAAAACTTTATAAGCACTTTCGAAACTTTTAAAAGATAATTTTTTTATAATTTCATTACACTCATCGGCGCTGATATTTCCTTGTTTATTTTCTGCTTTAATAAATTGCAACCAATCAAATGCATTACCATAAGGATAACCATTTATAAATTCACGCCATTGTTCAATAAAATTAGCACTGATATTTTTTTGACCTGGCTTTTCGGTAATGGTAGGAAATGAAAAATGCAAATCGGGGTGCATGAGTTGACTTGCCCTATGATACGCTGGTAAGTTTTCAATTTCTGCAGGACTATAAAATACAGGCTTGATAGGTGCTGCAGGTGCTCCAAATAAATCTCCGCTAGCATTAGCCTGATTTGGAATACTAACGATGTATTGTGCAAAGGCAATGGCCAAAGGTAAAGCACCTGAACCCTCGGGGCCCACCATAAGTAAAGCATGGCTCAGCCTTTGCTGATGCACCATATCTACTAATTGTTGCTTTAATTTTTCCTGCCCAATTACTTCGCTTAATAACATGTAACGAAGATAATGTTTACTTTATAAAGCATCGATAAAAATCAGGCTGGATTCCTATTTCAAATAGGCTAAAATTTCAGCGCCGTCTGGTTTAACACTGCTTGGGAAGTAAGCTAGCATTTTTCCATTTTCATCTAATAAAAATTTATTAAAATTCCATGAAATGCTTGCGTCTAATACGCCATTTTTTGCTTTTTGAGTAAGCCATTGATAGATGGGGGCTATTTGTGCACCCTTCACATCAATTTTATCAGCTAAAGGAAAATTGACACCATAATTTTTTTCACAAAAAGCAACAATCTCTTCATTGGTTCCTGGTTCTTGACCACCAAATTGGTTACAAGGGAAACCAATGATTACTAACTTGTCGCCATATTGCTTGTATACTTTTTGTAAGGCTTCGTATTGAGGTGTATAACCACATTGAGAAGCTGTATTCACTATTAATATTTTCTTCCCTTTATAAGCAGCCAAATTAATTTGTTTTCCATCAATACCCTTTACTTTAAAACTATGGATACTTTGGGCACTCGAAAAAATGGCAATGGCCATGCATAAAAAACTTAAAATAGATTTCATTTTATTTTGATTTAACGCTGTGAAAAGGAATAGTAATTTATAAATATAACAACAATACTATAAAAAAGTTTAAGAAAGGGTATAGGCGGCGGCTACAAATTGAATGTCAGCTGGCCTAGCTTGTTGCAAACATAAGCAAGCCGATTCGGCGGTGGCCCCGGTTGTAATAACATCATCCACCAATAACAGCCTTTTATTGAAAAGGACAGTCGTATTCTTAAGTGAAAAAAGGCGATTGCTGTTTTGCCCCCTTTCAATTCGGCCTTTTTGAGTTTGGGTAAGGGATGGCTTTTTTTTATACAAAACCCTCTTTTCAATGGGTATGGCCAACACTTGAGCAATGCCTTCACAGATAATATAAGTTTGATTATAACCTCTATTTCGCTCTTTTTTTTGCCTTAGCGGAACAGGTATTAAATAATCAATATGATTAAATCGATTGGACAATTTCATTGTCTCTGCAATGATTTGTCCCAACAGCCATCCAGCTCTTTTATTTTGTTTGTATTTCAATTCAAAAATTAATAATTGTACAATACTATTTTTGGTAAAAAACAATGCTGCCCCACTTGCGCCTAGTGAAACCCTGCCCCAAAATATTTTTTCAACGACATTGTTTTCGATTTGTAAAAAATCGGTGAAGGGGAGTTTGAAATAACAAGTGGAACAAATTACATTTTGATTGGGAAGCTCCTCCGAGCCACAATGCAAACATATTTTTGGAAATATTAAATGCAAAAAGCCATCAAAATACTTTTTTAAAAAAAGGAGCATTTATATTCTATAAAATAGGGAGGCGTTAAAAAAATAATCGATAGGCTTCATCCACTCTTTCAACTGCAATAATTTGTATACCGTGTTTTTTTTGTTCTAATCCTTTTTTATTAAACTCGGATATGTATATTTTTTCAAACCCTAATTTTTCTGCTTCTGCAATGCGTTGTTGTATGCGATTGACAGCTCTAATTTCTCCATTCAACCCCACTTCGCCGGCAAAACAAATTCCTTGTGGTAATGGTATGTCTTCATAAGAGGATAATAAGGAAAGTATAATGGCTAAATCTAAGGAAGGATCTTCGATTTTTAATCCACCTGCAATATTCACAAATACATCTTTCATTCCAAAAGCAAAGCCTCCTCTTTTTTCCAACACTGCTAATAAAAGTTGTAATCTTCTTAAGTCAAATCCAGTCACAGTGCGCTGTGGCGTGCCATATACGCTTTGCGTAACAAGGGCTTGTACCTCAATTAACAAGGGGCGCATTCCTTCCATGGAAGCGGCAATCGTGCTGCCGCTTAAAGTTTCATTGCGTTGTGCTATTAAAAAAGCAGAAGGGTTATTGACTACTTTCATTCCCTCGCTTGTCATTTCATAAATCCCTAATTCACTAGTACCTCCAAATCTATTTTTTAAAGTGCGCAACATACGATAAGCATAATGCCTATCTCCTTCAAATTGCAATACCGTATCCACCATGTGTTCTAAAATTTTAGGACCTGCTATGGTGCCTTCCTTGGTGATATGTCCAATTAAAAAAACAGGGGTGCCTGTTTCTTTTGCAAAACGTTGAAATTCGGCAGCGGTTTGTTTTATTTGCGATACACTTCCTGCGGCTGCATCAATTAAATTAGATTCTAGTGTTTGAATAGAATCCACAATCACCACCGTAGGTTTTAATTTTTTTATTGCTTTAAAAATTTGTGCAGTATGTGTTTCGGTTAGTAAATAAAAATTTTCGTTTTGTAAATTCAAACGATCTGCTCGCATTTTTATTTGTTGTATACTTTCCTCTCCACTGATGTATAAAACAGTTTGGTCCTTCATCATTAAACCTTGTTGTAAAAACAAAGTACTTTTTCCAATACCAGGTTCGCCTGCTACTAAAATAATCGACCCTAAAACAATACCACCTCCTAAAACCCGATTCAGTTCCACATCGGAACTATCAATTCTTTTTTCAGATTGACTATTTACTTCATTTAATGAAATAGCTTGATTCCCTTTTTGATTTTGATGGTAACCTTCCCAATCGGTATTGGTTTCCTTTCCCTTTTCAATCAATTCTTCAGTGAAGGTGTTCCATTCATTGCAAGCGGGACATTTACCTGCCCATTTTGCAGCTTCATATCCGCAATTATTACAAAAAAACGCTGATTTAGCTTTACTCATACCATAAAGATAATGGCTTAGTTGAAATTGACACACCGTATTTTCCGAATTAGTCAACTATTGGTAATCAATATATTATTTTAAAATCGTATATAAAAAGTTACCAAATTGTTATTTTTTAACAATTTATTATATAATTTTAAGTCAGTATGTAATTAGTACACCAAATAAATTCAATTTATGTTTAAAAAAATCATGCTGGGCTTATTAACTCTTGTGTTTATTGTTAATGTAAATGCTCAAAACATTACTGTAAAAGGTAAGGTAACATCTGAAAAAAAGAATGCGCCTATTGAAGGAGCAACTATTCTTCAGAAAAACACTAAAAATGGAACCACCACAAATAGTGATGGTAGCTTTTCAATTACCGTAAAAGCGGGAACAAAAATTGTTGTTTCTGCTGTCGGCTTTACAACCAAAGAAGTAACTGCTCAAGCCAACCTTAGCATTCAGTTAGCCGAGGAGGTAAAAGACTTATCCGAGGTTGTTGTGACTGGGGTGGGTGTGGCTAGAGATAAAAGAACGGTTGGTATTGATTTGGCTTCCGTATCAAGTAAAGATTTACCAAAAAGTGCTACTGCTTCTATTGAGCAAGCATTACAAGGTAAAATTGCAGGTGCCCAAATTTTAATTAATAGTGGTCAACCAGGTTCTGGTGCTGACATTGTTTTAAGAACTTATAATTCTTTATCAGGTTCTTATCCTTTAATATTATTAGATGGTATTCAAGTATATGATTTGTACTCCTTAGATTTAAGCAATGTGGATAGAGTCGAAGTTATCAAAGGAGCTGCAGGTGGAACACTTTATGGAGCACAAGGTGGAAATGGGGTTATCCAAATTTTCAGCAAAAAAGGTACAAGAAATGCTGCCAAACCAACCATTACTTTTGGTTCTAAATATACTTCAGATAATATTATCACAGGTGCTTGGCCACTAGTGAACCAATTGCATCATTATGAAACCAACGCTCAAGGATATATTCTTGATAATAATGGAAAGCCTGTGGCGCCAGATGAAACTGGATTGTGGCCTCAACCTTCTTCGGTGCCTATTACATTGACAACATTAAATAATAAACCTTTCAAAGAGCCTGTGTATGATCACTTGTCTCAAGCATATCAACAAGCATTTTCTTCTAATTCTAGTTTGTCAATTAGCGGTGGAACAGAAAAAATGGATTATGCATTTTCAGGTAATTTTTTCAAACAACAAAATGTGGTAAAAAATTCATTTGATAGAACCAACCTTACTTTAAGTTTAGGGTTGGAACTTGCCAAAGGATTGACGTTAAGAACTAGCACTCAAGTGATACTACAAAATGATGATTTATTAAGTGGATCTAGATTTGATATGATTCAATCAGAAAATTATTTTGATTTTACTAAAACATACAATGGCGTACTTCCTATTACTTTAATTAAAGAAGCGGGTCAAAGAAATCCATTGTCTGAATATGAGAATCATGAGCGCTATTCTAAAACAAACAGAACAGTTCAGTCGGCTAATTTAAATTATAAGCTGAATCATTTTATTGAATTTGATTATAAATATGGAATTGATATTTGGAATACTGAAGGCTATAATTATTATAAAAATCAAACAGCAAATCCACAGTATATTTCCAATGGTTTCTTTTGGGGGTCTACTGGAAAAGGATCAGTTACTACTGATTATAGCAGAAGTACTTATCAAAACTCTTTAGCAAGTATGTTTGTTAAGACTGATTTTGAAAAAGACTTTAATATTCATTTACCTATTACTACAGTAACCCAAGTGGCTTATGATTGGAGAAGAGACATGCGTCATAATTTCTGGGTACAAGGATCTGAATTACCTTCTTTCCCTCCTGCTAGTATTGCGAATACCAATATAAGAACAGGTAGTGAAGGCGCTTATGATTTTATTACTTATGGTACTATGATTAACCAGTTGATTGACTGGGGTAAATTAGCAGGTGTTGGTTTTACTTATAGGTCAGATTATTCATCTGCATTTGGACAGGGTAGTAAACCCTTTAATTTCCCAAGAGGGAATGTCTATTTGAGATTGTCTGAGTTATTTAAGTCTGATTTATTATCTGAATTTAAAGTGCGTGCTGCATATGGTGAAGCAGGGGTTCAACCGGGTGCTTATCAAAGACAAACCACTGTTGCTTCGGGTAATTTTCAAGGAACAGGTGTTTATTTAGCTATTCCTAGCACTTTAAATAATCCAAATTTAAAAGTGCAAGTAACAAGTGAATTAGAAATTGGAACTGATTTAGTCGTTCAACCTAGATTCCCAGGTGCTTGGTTTAGCAGATTTAATTTAACCTATAACTACTATAAGAGAGAAAGTAAGGACATCATTGACAATGCGCCATCGCCTTTATCATCAGGTGCGGATGGTCAAGTTAATAATGTTATTAATTTGAAATCAAATGGTATGGAGATTTCATTGGACATCAATGCTTACAGATCTAAAAAATTCAGTTGGAATTTTGGATATCGCTTCTCTAACCCTAAAACACAAGTGGTTTCAACTTACCTAGGTCAACCAGTAATCAAAGGAGCTTATGCTATCAGACAAGGCACCAACTTAGGCGTTTTTTGGGGTCAATATGCTTTAACAAATTTGAATGCTAAAGATCCTAGTGGAGCGGCTTATTTAGCGAATCCAGCCAACTTTGCAGTTGATAGTTATGGCAATGTTGTAGAGAAAGCATCAGGAAAAGTAGTTTTGAGTAATTCAAATGATAAAGTATTTATGGGAGATCCTAACCCAAGTACAATCATGAATTTCATCAATACATTTACTTTTAATAATAAGCTTACTTTTTCTTTCCAATTTGATATGTTTAGTGGTAATAAAATTTACAACGAAACAAATCAATGGTTGTATAGAGATACAAGATCTAAAGATTTTGATCAACCAGTTAGTTGGAGTGGACAAGCAGCAGGAGCCTACCCAGTGTATTATAGTAGCTTATACAATAGTGTAAACCCTGTGAATTGGTTTGTGCAAGATGGTTCATTTATTAGATTAAGAGATGTATCCTTAAGTTATGTTATAACTAAATTTCCAGGATCGATATTCAAATCAGGGACTATTACTGTTTCTGGAAGAAACTTATGGACCAAGACAAAATATCAAGGCTTAGATCCTGAAGCAGTTTCAACTGGAGCGGTAGGTAGAGGCTATGATAGTTTCACCTTCCCTAACTTAAAATCTTTACAAATTGGATTTAACCTTACATTCTAATAATAAAGAAAAAAATAACAATATGAAAAATAAATACTTAGGAATATTAATATTATCAACTCTTTTTTTATTCGCAGCATGTAAGAAAGAGTCCTTGAATTTAAAAGATCCTGTTAGTCCCACGGTGTCTTCGGTTAATACCGAATCAGGTATTTTCCCTTTTGCTTTAGGTATGTGGTCGAAAATGGTGGGGGGTGATTATTGGATTGCCGCTCATTATCATTCTACGATGGGGGATGAAACATTTATCCCTTGGGGTAACTACGGATGGAGATGGGGTAATCAAGTCTCAAAGATCACTTTGCCTGATGGAACAGTAGTTAATAATCCAATTGGGCCATTACAAAAAGACCAATTACAAAGTACTAATAGTAGAGAAGCTGGAGACGTTAATGCATTTTATTATGAATGGAAGTCAATGTATTATACCATTGCGACGAGCAATCTATTGTTAAACTATACCAAAAAACCAAGCTTTACTTTTTCTGGTGACGCTGCCACTAAACAAAAAGTATTGCAAGCCTGGGCTTATTTTTGTCGTGGTTATGCTTATTCAAGAATTGGTTCAATGTATATAGCAGGTGTTATTAATAACCTTTCTGGTACAAGCGATTTTGTACAAGACAATTTCGTATCAAGTGCAAATATTGTAAAAGAAGGGAATGCTAATTTGGATAGCGCCATTGCCATTTTAAATGGGGTATCCAATAATGATACTTATGCAGCTATGCTAGGTGGAGGCGGAGGTATATCTATCGTGCCTGCTTTTTGTAATACACACGGATTAGTAAAACCAGATAATTGGGTTAGAATTTGTAATACCATGAAGGCAAGAAATATTCTTGTCAATAAAAAAACAGCATCTATGTCCTCTGCTGATTGGAAAGCAGTTCAAGATTTAGCTGCTATTGGTATGAAGGCAGGAGATGTCACATTTACAGAAGGTTTTACACCTGACCTTAATAATCAGATTCCAGGTGGTGACTGGACACCATCTATTTCACTATCAGATAATAATGGTGGAGGTGGATGGTTATTTGTGAGTGAGCGTTTGGTTCAAGAGTTTAAAGCAAATGATGCAAGATTGGATCGCAATTTTATTAGCGATTACGGAATCGTATTATTAAATCCTAGAAATAGAGGTATTAATTTTGGCACCACATATCATACTATTGACGCAGAAGATGGAGGTGATTTTACTACCAGAGACAATACAACTAATGTGCAAGCCTATTTTGTTCCAAGTTATGAAGAGAATGAATTAATGCTAGCTGAAGCAAAAATTAATCAAAGTAATATTGATGCAGGTTTGGCTCATATTGATGCAGTTAGAACTGCTCAAAATGCTGACTTGCCTGCAGTAAGCGGCACTGGTTTAACCTTTACGCAAGCAAAGGAAGAATTAAGAACAGAACGCAGAGTTGCATTATTCTTAAGAGGGTTGGCTTTTTATGATGCCCGCAGATGGGGTGTGACTGCTGCTAGGTCAGCAGGTGGCGGAAGAGCCAATGCCAATGTATTGGTGCCAAAAGGTTATGGATCTTATACATCTAATGCAGTTCGTAAATGTTTTATTGAATATAACTTTATGGATTATTGGGATGTACCATTGAATGAGTTAGATTTTAACAAACCTTCAAGTACTTCAGTTCCTGTAAAACAATAAAGCTATTATTGAGTACAAAAAAACCGAAGCAAGTATTTCTTGCTTCGGTTTTTTTATTTAGTTATTCGTCCACTGAACAAATACCGCTCTATTATCTTTCAACTAAAATGCTAGTAAATTTTAATTTCCTCTAAGTGTTCATCTAAGAATTTATATTCCACTAAATGGCTAATCGTAGAGGCTTGTGATTTTAATTTAATTTTATATTTTTTTCTCCAGCCTTTGATGATGCTATTAAATATGCCTTTGGTTAAGTGTGAATGAATGATAGGGTGAACAAGAATCTGTAAATTTTTATGACCATGAGTTGTCAAATAAGCTAGTTTTTTCTCCATTTCATCCTCCAATAACAAGGTGGCAGTAATTTTTCCAGTTCCATTACAGGCAGGACAATCCTCAGAGGTATTTATATTCACTTCGGGGCGGATGCGTTGACGAGTGGCTTGTAATAACCCAAATTTTGAAATAGGTAATACTGAATGCCTAGCGCGGTCGGTTTTCATGAAGTTTTCCAAGGACTCTTGCACCTTACGACGATTGTCTGGCAGCTTCATATCAATGAAATCAATCACGATGATACCACCAATATCTCTTAATCTTAATTGCCTCGCGATTTCCTCTGCAGCTTCCATATTGGTTTGTAGTGCATTTTCCTCTTGGTTGTTGGATACACTTTTAAAACCACTATTCACATCAATGACATGTAATGCTTCGGTATGCTCAATAATTAAATAAGCCCCACTTGGAAGGTTTACTGTTTTTCCAAAGGATGACTTTACTTGTTTGGTAATGCCATATTGATCAAAAATGGGTTGATCCCCATTGTGTAAACTTAAAATATTGCTTTTACTAGGAGCGATTCTTTGTAAATAACTTAAAGTAAGATCGAATATTTTTTTATCGTTGACTACGATTTTATTAAAATCCTCATTTAGTAAATCTCTTAATATACTAGTAGTTTTACTTGCTTCGTTCATAATGCGCGTAGGAGGCAAGGCACCTTGTAAATTGGATTGGATATTTTTCCAATTTGCTTCAAGGGTTAATAAATCCTCGTGTAGTTCGGCAGTGGTTTTTCCTTCTGCAGCAGTACGCACAATCACACCAAAGTTTTTTGGACGAACTGCTTCAATTATTTTTTGTAATCGTTTGCGTTCATCACCAGAATGTATTTTTTTAGAAACGGCAACAATTTCATTAAATGGAGTAAGAACCACAAATCTGCCTGCTAAGGATATTTCACAAGTTAACCTTGGTCCTTTAGCTGCAATAGGTTCCTTTAAAATTTGAACCAATACATTTGGCTTGCCATTTAGTACTTCGCTAATTTTTCCTGTTTTTACAATTTCAGGAGCCGATTGAAAGCCTGCGAAATCAAGACTCTTGTCATGATCATTCATCGCTAATTGCGTGAATTTAATGATAGATTTAGCATAAGGGCTTAAATCGGTATAATGTAGAAAGGCATCTTTTTCAAAACCAACATCTACAAAGGCTGCATTTAATCCAGGTATAATTTTCTTGACTTTACCTAAATATAAATCGCCAACGGACCAGCGGGCGTCCATTTTTTCGTTGTGTATTTCAACCAACTTTTTTTCCTCTAACAAGGCAATTTCAACCCCATCTAAGGAACTATTAATTATTAATTCTTTGTTCACTTATAGCAACTTTGTTAAAGCACGCATAGCGCTATAAAACGCAAATACTGCCTTATAATTATTTGAAACACGACCACTTTACAAAGGAAGGAATAGGTAAAGGTAAAGTTGCTAAGTAGGTAAGTGGTGTGCAATTTTAAAATATACAAGCGTATTTGAATTCAAATACGCTTGTATAGAAAATGAATTATTTATTCTTTTTCTTATGTCTATTTTTTCTTAAACGCTTCTTTCTTTTGTGTGTCGCAATTTTATGACGTTTTCTTTTTTTACCACAAGGCATGTCCGATATTTTTTTTGTTATATAATATTATTTCTTTAATTGTTGAATTCTCTTGTCTATTGCATTGGTGAACTCTTTTGAATTCATTTTATTGGATTGCTTTACTTTTAGGTAACACTCCAATGCCAATGGCTTTTGGTTGGTTAATTCATAACATTCTGCTAAGCTAACCAAGGCTTCGATATTATAAGGTTCATCTTTTAATATCAATATAAACCTTTCAATCGCTTTCTGGTTTTGACCGGATTTTTTACCTCCTAAAGCCAATACCATTTGACCATAAATGTTATGTGGATTCTTGTCAACGACTTCTTTGATCTTTAATATGCCCTGCATAGGGTTGTCTGAAATGTTGCCAAACAAATAACAGGCGCCTAGATTAATTTTTGCAGAATCATTATTAGGATTAATAACCAATGCTTTATCTAAAAGAACTTTTGCATTACCTGCCATCCATTTTAGGAAAGCGGGCGGTGCTTCAGGGTCGGTTAAGTTATCAACCAACTGCTGGGCTGCAAAAGTGAGGCTTTTTTCAGAACTTTCCAACAAAGCAGTGCTGTAAGTATAATATAAATAAGGACCCATTTTATGAGCAGAATCGGCCCAAAATTTGGACAATTGCTTATAAATACGGATACTGTCAGCGACAGATGATTTATTATCTAATTGATTTTCAATGCTTAAGAGCGATAATTTTTGTTCGGCAGCAAGGTTTAGTTTAGCACCTTCTAATACAGATTTGGAGGTAACTTCCTGATTTTCAGTGGTAGCCGTCATTGCTGCATCAACTTTTTTGTATCTGGGAGCAAAAAAGTAAAGCGCACTAATTAAGGCAATAGCAATAATAACAACAATAAATTGAGGCTTTTTCAATGTAAATCGATTTCAAGCAAAGGTAGCTTACTTCCGTTTGCTTTTCACATCGTTTACAAATTCTTTTGCAGGCTTAAAGGCGGGAATAAAATGTTCAGGAATTTCGACTGCTATATTCTTTTTAATATTGCGTCCAATTTTCGCGGCCCTTTTTTTAGTAATAAAGCTGCCAAACCCACGGATATAAATGTTTTCACCGTTGGACAAGCTTTCTTTTACTTCCTTAAACATCGTTTCTAAAGTCACCAGTACATCCACTTTGGGAATTCCGGTTTTTTCAGAAATTTGATTAATGAGATCAGATTTTCTCATGAAATAGGTTTTAGGTTCAGTATTAAAAATAAATCAATTTTTGACCAATTACAACTATATCCTAATATATTTTATACATTTTTAGACATTCTTTGAGGGTAATATACATATTATTTATTTATATATAAAATATTATAGATATATAATATGCAATAACATCATTAAAACTAACCATTATTAGCTATAATTTTAGCACTTTTGCTAATATGATCCTCCCCTTTACTCAATTACTTTTAAAATGGAATTCATCCTCCAATCATAGGCCAATGCCATGGAAAGGAGAAAATGACCCCTATAAAATATGGCTGAGTGAAATTATTTTACAACAAACAAGGGTGGAGCAAGGTTGGGCCTATTATGAAAAGTTTGTTTTAAACTTCCCTACTGTTCATGATTTAGCAAAAGCATCTGATCAAAAAGTTTATAAATTATGGGAGGGATTAGGATATTATAATCGATGCAAAAATTTACTTATTACAGCTAAACTTATTAGTCAGCAACTTAAGGGCGAATTTCCAACTACCTATGAAACACTTTTAAGTTTAAAAGGAATTGGCCCCTACACGGCTTCGGCCATTGCGTCCTTTGCTTATAATTTACCTCATGCAGTTGTAGATGGAAATGTGTTTCGTGTATTGGCTCGCTTTTATGGTATAGCCACTCCTATTGATACGAAACCAGGCACTGATTTGTTTAATAAAATTGCTACCGAAAACTTATCCAAAAAGCAAGCGGGCATCTATAATCAATCCCTGATGGATTTTGGGGCTACTGTATGTAAGCCTATCGCACCCAATTGTGCAAGTTGTATTATGCAAAAAAAATGCGTTGCTTTTTTAAACAACCAAGTAAATCAATTACCAGTTAAGTTAAAAAGTATAAAGCGTAAAAAAAGGCAATTCGATTTTTTTTGTTTTAACTACAAAGGAAAATGGCTGGTTCAAAAAAGAGGGGAAGGAGATATCTGGGGAGGCTTGTATCAGTTTTACTTAGTAGAAAATAAAAGTATGCCCCTTTTAGATGAGGGCTATTTAAAAGAAATTTTAATACAGCAATTAGGCTTGAATCAAAAACAGATTATATTAAATTTGAAACAACCTATCGCCATTAAAAATTCGGCATCAATAGTTTATAGCCAAACCTTAACCCATCAGCTTTTGCAGGCAAGATTCATTTTGATTCAATGCGATACTTTACCTTCTATTTTTTCTAAGGCATTGTGGGTCAGTCCTCAACAACTCAAACAACTCCCTTTTCCCAAAGTAATTAATCAATTTTTGGAAAGCGAGTTTATAAATTGGTCAAAAACTCAAAAAATCGGTAACTTTCCAAAAATTAAAACACTTTAAAATTGGAAGCGCATTCCGGTAACTCTCTTTTTTTGTCCGTTTCCTTTATTGCTTCACTCCAACAGGATATCGGATTAATTTTCTTAATCTCCTTTTTACTTTTTTTATCTTTTGCAATAGCTGGATCTGAAGTTGCCTTTTTTTCCCTTTCCTATAAGGATATACAGGTATTAAAGACAAAGCGACATATTCCATTACAGCGGATTGTAAAATTATTAGAACAGCCCAAAAAGTTATTGACTTCTATGTTGATTGCCAATAGCTTTATTAATATTTGTATTATTTTAATTGCGAATTTATTATTGGATCACTTTTTTGTATTTGACCAAATTGCAATTCCTGGCTTTGAATTTATTATTAAAATTGTGGTGGTAACTTTATTGTTGTTATTTTTTGGTGAAATTTTACCTAAAGTTATGGCAACGCAAAATAATATTCGTTTTGCACAGGACTTTGGTTTTATTATTCAAATAGTTTATTTTATTTTTTCGGGTCTAAGTGGTTTAATGGTAAAGTATACTAATTTGATGGAAAAAAAGTTAGCTCAAAAAACGGGAGGCGCCTCCTATAGTATGGAGGAATTGGATCACGCCATCGAGTTGACAAGTTCTGCACATCATAAGGACAATGAGAAAAAAATTTTAAAAGGAATTGTCAAGTTTGGAAATATTACGGTGAAGCAAATCATGAAAACAAGATTAGATGTGCATGGTATTGATGAATCAGAAGATTATAATAGTTTATTAAATAATATTAAAGAGTATAGCTATAGCCGGTTCCCTATTTTTAAAGATGATTTAGATACAGTGGTAGGAATGATTCATACCAAAGATGTCATACCGCATTTAAAGGAAGCCGATCAATTTAAATGGCAAACCCTTATTCGACCTGCCTTTTTTGTACATGAACAAAAAATGATTGAAGATTTATTAAAAGAATTTCAATTAAAACGCATTCACTTTGCTGTGGTCGTTGATGAATTTGGTGGCACCAGCGGTATCATTACCCTAGAAGATATATTAGAGGAAATTGTAGGTGATATCAAAGATGAATTTGATGAAGAAGAATCCACTATTAAAAAAATTGATGAGTTCCATTATATAGTGGAAGGTAAAACCGCCATTATTGATTTGTGTAATTTTATTGATTTGACTTCAAATACTTTTGATTCAGTCAAAGGGGAGAGTGATACGATGGCTGGTTTGTTTTTAGAATTGGCAGGAGAATTTCCAGTACTACAACAGGTGGTTAAATTTCAACAGTTTAGCTTTACAGCATTGGAAATACAAAAAAATAGGATTCATAAAATACAAATGATTATTACTCCTGTCATTTTATCCCAGCCTTCGCATGCGTAATTTTATAATGTATATTATTGGCATCTTGTTATGCATTAGCCTTGCTTGTAACACCCCTTTTATACCTAAAGAGAAAGGGTATGCCAATGTTACATTCCCAACTAAATCATATCAATTATTGGATAGTGCTAATTACCCCTATCAATTTGAATATCCTACTTACGCCTTCATTGATAATAATATCAATTATTTTGGAGTCAATAAAAAGACAGATGCTTGGATTAATATACAGTTTCCAAATTTAAACGGCACTTTATATGTGAGTTATAAAAAAATGAGCCCACATCAATTAGATACCTTAATTAATGACGCCTATAAATTTGCCAATAACCATACAAATAAAGCTACATATATAGCGGATTCTGTTTTTACCACGCCCAATGGCGTACATGGTGTTTTTTTTCATATTGGGGGTGATGTGGCAACCGCATATCAGTTTTTTTTAACCGACTCAACGCGTCATTTTTTTAGAGGCGCTTTATATTTTAATACAACGCCCAACGCTGATTCACTTTCTATTTATAATGATTTCTTATTTAAAGATGTGCAGCATTTGGTGAATACTTTTAGATGGAAATAATGATATATTTACACTTCAAATAATTTTATGATAGCGATTGATTCGGTTTTGGTAAGTGATCAGGTAATTGAAGAGCAATTTGTTTGCGACCTCACTAAATGTAAAGGTGGCTGTTGTGAAGATGGGGATGCCGGGGCGCCTCTAGAAAACAAGGAGAAGGACTTTATTAAACAATACTATTCGGTTGTGGAGCCCTATATGACCAAGGAAGGCATCAAGGAAATTAAACAAGTGGGCCAATTTTTATATGATCGAGAATTTGGTTGGGTAACACCCACTTTAAATGGTCAAATTTGCGCCTATGGATTTAGAGATCCATCGGGTATCATCAAATGTGCTTTTGAACAAGCCTATAATGACGGGAAAATACCTTGGAAAAAACCCATTAGTTGTCATCTATTCCCCATCAAGGTTCAAAAAAGTAAGCAAGACCCTGATATTGAGTATATGAATTATGAGCCCCGTGCCGATTTATGCAAGGCTGCCTGTTCTTTAGGCGTGAAATTAAAAGTGCCTGCCTATGTATTTTTAAAGGAATCCATTATACGCAAATATGGGGAAAAATTTTATGAGGCATTGGAGGCTTCGGCGCAACACCTAAAGGATAAATAGCTATTTTTGTTCTAACCATTATGCAAAGTATTTACGCCACCTCATTTGATTCCAAAAGCAGTAAAAAAGCGGTTGATCTGGAACACAGACGGAAGCTTAATTTTAATATTTCAAAATACAATGCAGTCGTTCCTAAAGGTAAATCACAATTCCCTGATTTAAATAGGGTTCGTGAATTAGCAAAAAATAAAAAATGGGAAGCCATTGAGCATTTGGATTTATACCTTACCCAATTTGAAGATCAAATTACAAAAAGAGGCGCTAAAGTTTTTTGGGCAGAGGACAGCGAACAAGCATTAAATTTTATTGGCGATCTATGTAAAGAAAAACAATGTAAATCCATTGTTAAAAGTAAAAGCATGGTCACAGAAGAAATTCATTTAAATGATTATCTAACTTCCATTGGAGTGGAAAGTGTAGAAACAGATTTAGGTGAATATATTCAACAAATGGATGGAGAAGCACCCTATCATATCGTAACACCTGCAATGCATAAAAGCAAGGAAGATGTGGCTAAATTATTTAATGAACATTTGGGTACTGATATTTCATTGACCCCCGAGCAATTAACTTTAGTCGCAAGAAAAAATTTACGTGAAAAATATGTGCAAGCAGAAATTGGAATTTCTGGTGCTAATTTTATTTTATCTGATATTGGGGGTATTGCATTAACTGAAAACGAAGGCAATGCGCGTTTGTCTGTGTCTTGGCCAAAAACACATATTGTAATCGTAGGCATCGAAAAAACAATTCCGTCAATGAATGATTTAGGGTTGTTTTGGCCATTGTTAGCTACTTATGGAACTGGTCAACAAATTACTGTTTACAATAGTATTATTACTGGGCCTAGACAGCCAGGAGAGTCTGATGGACCAGAAGAAATGTATGTCATACTATTAGACAACGGGCGCACCGAATTATTATCTAATGCCAAGGCGAGAGAAGCTTTGTATTGTATTCGCTGTGGTGCTTGTTTAAATGCTTGTCCAGTATATAAAAATATTGGAGGCCACGCTTACGACACTACTTATAGTGGCCCCATTGGAAGTGTTATTACTCCGCATTTAAGAGGCATGCATGATTATAAACATTTAAGTTATGCTTCAAGTTTATGTGGAAATTGTACTGAAGTTTGCCCAGTAAAGATAAATGTACATGAATTACTTTTGGAAAATAGGAGAGAGTCGGTGGTATTAGGTGAAACTAATTTTGCTGAAAAATTTGCATGGAAAATGTGGAAGCAAGCATCGCTCAATCGAATGTTGATGAACCAAGGCACTGCTCCAATTAAAAATTGGCTGATTAATAAAATGTTTAAAGGCTGGTCTAATCAACGCGCCCCTTTGGAATTTCCTAAGAAAACATTTAATCAACTTTGGAAGGAATCACGCAAAAAGTAGTTCTACATTCCATCCGCATCCGCAATGGCATGTACAGGATCCTTTTGATTTTTTAAACTATTATTCACCACATATACGCCTACTAAAGTACATACTGTACCAATAATACTAGTGGCCGACATTTTTTCATCTAATAGTAATGATCCAATCCAGATGGCAACAATGGGATTAATATAAGCATATAAGGAAGCGATAGCGGGCTGTAAATGTTTCATGCTGTATATAAAAGAAATAAATGCAAAAATGGAACCACCCAATACCATATAAATGATAACACCCCAGGTGCTTAGTGGAATGGATTGTAGTGGAATATAATTACTTGTATAAAGTGTAACGCAACCCATGGTAGCGGCGCTTATTAGCATTTGCCAACCTATAGAATAATAAGCGTTTATATTTATTTTACTTCTTGATATAATAACCGAACCAACACTCCAAGTGAGCATTGCAAAAAGAGAGAGGGCCACGCCTAAAGGATAATTTTTTCCGTGCATCTGTAAACTATCCTTATAAAATATAAATACAATCCCCATTAAACCCAATATCAATCCAATAAGTGTTGGGGCTGTTATTTTTATCGCTTTAAAATAAAATCTTTCAATTAGCACTACCGACAAAGGATACAAGGCTGCAATTAAGGCGGCTAATCCGCTAGTGATAAATTGCAATCCATAAGTAGCGATTCCATTAGAGGAAACAAACATTAAAAAAGACATTGGGATGAGCCACAAAAATTGCTTAGCGGTAGGAAGACCTTCTCCCTTTATTAAAAAAAAGCTGACATAAATGATGCCGCCTAAAAATTGTCTAATACTAGCAAATTGAAAAGCAGGCACATGTGAAACACCCATTTTACTTGCAACCCAAGTGGTACCCCAAACTAAACTCGTTACGGCAACAGCGAAATAGGCTTTTTTTGTATTGGCCATAACAGGGGCATATTATATTGGATGAGTGATTTAGTGTTTGAAATGTCTTAGTTGTGTCATCACCATCGCCAAACCATTTGCTTGACAGTATGCAATACTATCCTTATCTCTAACGGAACCTCCTGGTTGAATATAGGCTTCAATTCCTTCCTCATGTGCAATACGCACACAATCATCAAAAGGGAAAAAAGCATCTGATGCAAGGGTAGCTCCTTTTAAATCAAATTTAAATTGTTTTGCTTTTTCAATCGCATGTCTTAACGCATCCACTCTACTTGTTTGACCACATCCCTTGCCTACAAGTTGTTTATTTTTTATTAAAGCAATGGCGTTGCTTTTTAAATGCTTACAAATAATATTTCCAAAAATTAAATCTTCTTTTTCTTTATCGGTGCAAGGTCTTGCTCCCACTTCATCCCATTGGGTGTAATTACCTGTATCTAATCCTTGCTCTAAACTTCCGTTTAAGATTGATTTTTTTTGCGTATCCTTGAAATGAGCGCCCGGTTTACTTTGTAGTAACACTCTATTTTTCTTTGCAGTTAAAATGGTTAATGCATCTGCATCAAATGCAGGTGCAATTAATACTTCAAAAAATATTTCTTGAATGGCTTCGGCAGTTGCCAAGTCAATTTTTCCGTTGGTCACCAGCACGCCACCAAAAGCACTTTCAGGGTCACCCGCTAAAGCAGATTGCCAACTATCAAATACATTGGTACGATTAGCAACACCACATACATTGGTATGTTTGATAATGGCAAAACTGATACTAGGCAATTCAGCAATTAATGCAATGGCTGCATCCACATCTACTAAATTATTATAAGATAATTCTTTACCATGTAATTGTGTAAACCAATCATCTAGGTTACCATAAAATGTAGCCACTTGATGAGGGTTCTCACCATATCTTAAAACTTTACCAATACCAGGATTAAAATAATTACTAATGGCAATATCGTAATGCATGACTACTTCAAATGCTTTGGCAGCAAAAGCTTTGCGTTGCTCAAGGGTAGTGCTTCCATTTTGATCAATTAGTAATTGATTTAATTTTTGATAATCATCCTTTGCCGATAACACCACTAAATCTCTAAAATTCTTTGCTGCTGCACGAATCATAGAAGGCCCTCCAATATCAATTTTTTCGATAATGGCTTTTTCCTCGTTGGTATTTTTAAGGGTTTCTTCAAATGGATATAAATCAACAATAACTAAGTCAAGGGCTGGTATTTTGTATTGGGCCATTTCAATTAAATCCTGCTCTTCATAACGACGTCCAAGGATACCTCCAAAAACGGAGGGATGTAAGGTTTTTACCCTGCCCCCTAAAATGGAAGGATAGCCAGTTACCGATTCAACAGATACACAAGGGATACCTAAATCTTCTAAAAATTTTTGAGTACCTCCTGTTGAGTAGATGGTAATATTTAGTTGTTGTAAAGTTCTTGCTAGTGGTTCTAAGCCATCTTTATAAAAGACAGAAATAAGGGCTGATTGTATTTTCTTTTCCATAGTCAAAGGTAAGCGCTTTGCCATTTTTAATTTTTGTAGATTTTCCACAAAAAGGGTGCTTACGGGCTGAATAACTTTATCAAGGAAAATACAGTCAAAATGACCATCATATAAGTAAGGTATTTTGCTTGTCTCTGATACAGCCATAAGTATACTAAAAACAGCCCTGCATAATATCCTGCCACTTGTAATGCCGACATTTGAATAACAAAAGGGTTCCCAATAGCTTGCTCGTAAAAATACAGTACCCCTTGATTCAGCCACTGGATATAATGTTGAATCCATTTTCCAAGGTAAGCACTGATATGCATTTGATGGGGCGCCATCATAAGTAGGAATATGGCATATAGCAAAATGGTACTTAAAGGGACCATGATAAAATTACTTATGAGCACTAGAGTAGAAATTTGGTGAAAATGAAATAGCAAAATGGGCAATGTAGTGATTTGGGCTGCAAAACTGACACACAAATTACGCCACATCCATTTTAAAATAATATTATCCATTGGTAACATTTCATCAAACAAAGGATAAAATAAATGAATCCCAATGACAGCTGCATAGGATAGTTGCAATCCAATATGATGGATACTATGTATATCAAAAAATAAAATAATAAATAATCCAGCAGCAATACAATTTAAAGTATACTTAGGTTGATTTAAAAAAGTTCCAATAAAATAAATCGAAAAAAAGAGACTAGCCCTTACCACAGAAGGACTTGCATAGGCGATAAAAGTATACATCCACACAGCGCTTAATATCAATATGAGCTCCATTACTAGCCAGAATTTTTTTCTCGGAAGCCAACGGGTTATAAAGAGTGCATTTTTAAAAAGAATATCTAAATGCATGCCACTAATGGCGATAATATGGATGATGCCTAATTGTGTGTATGCTTTCAGAATATCTTTATTAATATCTGCTTTTACGCCCATGAGTAATGCCTGTGCAAATCCGTTGGCATCGTTTTCGGTGATGGATTTATTTATTTTAAGTATCATCCATTGTCTTGCCTCATTTATGATAGCATGAGAATAGGGGATGTTAAATAAATCCAGTTTTTGCGTTGCTAAATAAAGCGATCCTCCCCAACTTAGTAGAATCATTAACACTATAATACCTTGTATCCAATTGCTTAATAAAAAATGTTTTGTAAATAATAAGATCAACATGCTGAACAACATGATGATTAATGCCCATGGATAGAATGTGTTAGTAGGAATCTGAATTTGAAATGCGATGCTGTATCCAATACAAAGTGCGCTTGATATGAATATAAGGGGATGTGCTGCCCTCCAATGGGAATGGGACTTTTCCATCCCTGATAGTAATCCTAATTGCGAAACTAAAATTTGCGGTAAATACCTTTAGGCACCTAATAAAAAAACAACTAATTTTTTGTGTAATTCAGGTTTGTTGTTTTTCCAGTAGCCTATCGTTTTTGTTTTGATCCACTCAGTGGGTGCTGTAATGTCCATTGCAATGCACAACCTTGTATTGGGATGACAATATTGAATAATTGCTTCTAGTAATTGGTTATTTCGATAGGGTGTTTCAATAAATAAGTGGGTTCCGTTGGTTTGTTTCAAGTCGGCTTCAAGGGATTGAATTTTTTTCTTTCTTTCTAGTGCGTCAATGGGTAAGTATCCATGAAATTGAAATAATTGTCCATTCATTCCACTGGCCATTAATGCTAATAATAAGGAAGAGGGCCCAGTATATGGTTTAACTTCTGCGCCTAATTCTTGTGCAGCAGCTACTAATATTTGACCAGGATCGGCAATACCTGCACAACCCGCTTCCGAAACAATACCAATATTTTTTCCTTGTTGCAATAGTTGTAAAAATGAATTGATTTGTTCATTTTCAACTTTATGTATAGTATGCCATATATAATCATCTATCACCATTTCTTTCCATAACTTTTTAAAAAATCGCCTTGCTGTTTTTTCGTTCTCCACAAAAAAAGCATCACATTGTTGTATCCAACTAAGTGTGGCAGCGGGCAAACTATCTGATCCTTCTTCATGAAGTAACATGGGTAATAAAAATACTTTTCCTAAAGGCATTAGCGGGGATCTTTAACTTGTTGAATATTGATATGAGCTGCAATTAATGCATAAAAAGGGGCAACCATCCATCCTAAAATAGGCACCAGATGCAGCATATAAAATAGCAGTCCATTTCCAATAGGTAGCCCTTTGTGATTGGCTACATAATCGGCGGAAGCCACTTTATTTTTTTTCTCTGTGGCTAAGCCATAGTCCAACATGCCATATCCAAAAAAATAACATTCCATTAGAATGGTGAATATAGGCGTGAACCAACCGATGAGTGGTATAGAACAAAATATGACGATGGGAATTAAATAAACCGTTTGCCACAATAGATTTGTAAGGTTTAATAAAATAGCCCTACTTATTAATTTTTTATATGAGGGGATATCCAAAACAAAAGGGATGTCTTTTTGGATAGACTCTAATTTCAAATGTAAAAAAGAAAAGAAAGGTGAGAAAAGTATTAAAAAAAGGTACTTAAACAATGCGAAATAAAATAAGAATAAAGTGAACCATAACCAAAAACTCCCCATCGTGATAAAAAATCCAAGCCAATCACTACTAATACTATCAAGCCAAGTTTTTAAACCTGTTCTTAAAATAATCCATTCAATAAAAGTGCTTGATGTTTCGCTAAAATAGCCCATACCTATTACAAATAAAAAAGCATAAAGTATTCCAGGAATAATCATCCACTTCCACAATTGGTGTTGTAGAATAAATCGATGTGCTGCAAAATAAGCACGAATAGATAAAATAAGTTCTTTGAGCAAGTCGCTTGATTTAAGTTAAAGATACGAACTACTCCTTTAGTAGTAGTTTAGGATTGTATTTTGGTACCATATGAAAGGTCACCTGCATCGCCTAATCCTGGTACAATATAGCTATGATCGTTTAGGACCTCGTCAATATCGCCACACCAGATAGGCACATTTATACCTAGTGCAGCTTGGACAGTTTCAATACCTTTTTTACTCGCAATAGCAACAGCAATATGAATTTCCTTAGGCTTTTGTGTTTTGGTAATGGCTTTGATGGTTTCTACTAAAGAGGCGCCGGTGGCTAACATAGGATCGGCTACAATTAATATTCTATTATTTAAATCGGGGCAACTTAAGTATTCGACACTGATTTCAAAACTACCATCCTCATGATGTTTTCGATATGCAGATATAAATGCGTTGTCTGCTTTGTCAAAATAGTTCAACATACCTTGGTGTAAGGGAAGTCCTGCTCTTAAAATAGTAGCAATTACGGGTTGCTCGGCTAATACCTTTGAGGCATGAATACCCAATGGCGTAGTGGTTTCTATTATTTTGTGCGGCATCCCTTTACTCATTTCATAGGCAATGACTTCGCCAATGCGTTCAATATTTCGTCTAAAACGCATACGATCTTTTTGAACTTGAACATCTCTTAATTCTGCAATCCAATTACTTATTAAACTGTGATTTTCGCTTAAATGATGCACCATGACAGATTATTTTGTTTCAAATCTAAGTTTCTTCAAGGCAATTTTAAAATAATTTAAAATGATCTCCATCAAATAAGCCCTTATCGCTTAATTTAAGATGTGGAATCACTAATAAAGCCATAAAACTCAGGGTCATAAAGGGGGATCCTAAACGACTGCCTAATCCCTTTGCCATTTTATCAATTTCGGTGTAGTCGGCAGCAATTTGATATGGGTCCTGTGTACTCATAAGTCCAGCTACAGGTAATCCTATAATTTTTTGTTCATTTCCGTTCACGCAACTGATGCCTCCTTTTTCATGAATCACTAAATTGATGGCATTCATTAAATCGGTATCGGATACACCTACTGCAATAATATTATGACTATCATGGGCTACTGTTGAAGCAATGGCACCCCTTTTAAAACCAAAGTTTTTTATAAAAGCCATTTTAGGAGCTGCTGCATGATATCGATTATACACCACTATTTTCAGCATATCTTGTTCCACATTCGAAATCAATGCATCTTGATTTTGAGTTGGGGGCATCCATAAACAATGGGTAATCAACTGACCATCGATGGCTTCAATCACAGGAATTTTACCATTCGATGTTGGATAGTCGGCGGCTTGAATTTTTATATCTGCTTCATTCAATTTTTTTGCATCAAATTGATTAATGGTTGTTTCAGCAACAGCATCAATAAAGGAATTTCCATTTTCTGCAACCATAGCACCATTAATATAAGTTTGATGTACCTCAAAAGAAATTAAATCCTTAACCACAATAAAATTAGCAGGGTCGCCTATTTGCATTTTTCCTGTAGGTAAACCATAATGGTCCACTGGATTAAGGCAAGCTGCTCTTAAAACATTAAATGGATTCATTCCTTTTGCTATGGCTCTTGCACATAGTGTATTGATATGGCCTTCCAATAAACTGTCAGGATGTTTGTCATCGCTGCATAACATGATATAATCTGGATGCGTATCTATTAGTGGATACAGTGCTTCAAAATTTTTGGCTGCACTACCTTCTCTAATTAAAATATGCATTCCAAAAGATAATTTATCTAAAGCTTCTTCGATAGTGAAACATTCGTGATCTGTACTCATGCCAGCGTCGATATATTTTTTTGCATCTTCACCTCTTAATCCTGGTGCATGTCCATCTACCGGCTTACCTAGTTTTTTTGCTGCGTTAATTTTTTTGATCACTTCCTCGTCATTATTTAAAACGCCGGGGAAATTCATCATCTCGCTTAAATAATAAATATCTTTTGAGGCTAATAGTTCGGCCACTTGGGCGCTATCAATACTTGCGCCTGCTGTTTCAAAAATAGTGGCAGGCACACAACTAGGTGCACCAAAGAAAAAATGAAAAGGAACTTTTTTCCCATTATTGATCATGTAATGTACTCCTTCAACGCCACAAACATTTGCTATTTCATGAGGATCGCTAATAGTGCCAATGGTACCATGTGTAACGGATAGTCTTGCAAAGGAGCTTGGTATAAGCATGCTACTTTCAATATGGACATGACTGTCGATAAAGCCGGGCAATAAATACTGCATGGGTGCTTCCTTGCAGGGTATGATATTCTTAATGAGTCCATGCTCAATAAAAAGATTAGCAGGATAAATTTGATTACCTAAAATATCTACATATTGACCTGAAACTGAAAAGGGTTGATTCATAATAGTATCATTGCTATCACAAATTAAACCAATAACTGAACTTAAAGATAAGTGCGCGGTTTTTATTTTTAAATAAGGGGTCGGTAAAATAGTTGTCAGTGTATACTAGGAAAAAGTCACTCATCGGCCTATACCTATATTGTAATCGACTATTGATGTTGAAGTTATTTGCTTGGGTGTTGTATTGTAAAAAAGTAGTCCAAAATAATTGGGTGCTAAAATTGTATTCAATGCGCGGAGAAATTAAAAATAGATTTGCGCTGCCATAGGGATAGGGTAAGTCGATTTTGTTAAACTCACCACGGATACTCACATTTAAATTAGGTCTTCTCCTTAAGGTAATTCCACTGCTGTAACTTTGTATATTACCATTGTAAAACTGGCCAAAAGTTAGTTCGGTGAACCAGCTAAATAATTTACGCATATCGGACATATAAGAAAAGGACAAATTTGTAAACTGATATTGAGCTGCCGGCAATGGTGTCCCATTCGTAAATGAAATAGGGTATAATAAATTAATAGCATCGTTTGATAATTGTGTTTTAAAAAACGAAGTATTTTTAAAGTCTGTTTTGAAAGTGAAGCCTAATTGATCTTCATTTAAAGTATTATCTGGGTTAAAAGCAGCATAATTTTGTAAATTAAATTCTATTTTTCCGATCAGTCCTTTTGTGGGCATGATCTTATAACTCAATTCGGTAAAGATGTGTTTAAAGCCCACTCGAATAACAGTATCCCTAACAGCGTCATAGTTATTGATGCGTTGCACATACCCCATATCGGTATAATAGTTTTTTCCAACATTACTGAAATCAAGTACCATGCCTAATGTTCTAGTATCATAACCTATTCCAGCTTCATAATAGGCGTTTAGGTCATTAATACCGGGCTTCATTGCTAAATTATAGTTAGTCCAGGAACTGACAGTTCCTTGAGGGTTCGAGTACTCAAAGGAAACGCCTGCATTTCTACCATAACGATCTAATGGGTTGGCTTTTTCTTCGGCTGCAGAAATATAATTTTCTCTATTTAAAAAGTAGCTTTTAATAACTGATCTTTTTAACACACTTTTTTGCAGTGTAAAAGCTGAAAAATTTTCTGGAGAATAATTTCCTTGCCTACCTGTTTGCATATTCATCAAGCCGATCCTGGTACCCGGTGATAAATTACCAGATAAGCGTGCTCCAAATAAAATTGGAATTTTATTTCCATTCTTGTCTAGGCCAATTGTTCTTGAATAAAATGGTCTGATAGGAGGGATGCCGAAATTGGAGAACAAGTCCGAATTCTCCATAAAAAAATTACGCTTTTCAGGTAAAAAAATATCAAATCGAGTCAAGTTAGAAACTTGTTTGTCTACTTCTACTTGTGAGAAATCTGGATTGACTGTTAAGTCTAAATTTAAAGCAGAATTCAAAGTTAATTTGGCATCAAAACCTGCATTGCCACTCGCATTTAATGATTTATTATTTTCTACATCCTCATTTGCTTCACCAGTTGTATAGGGTTGAATAATAATATTATTTGTCAATTTTGGTATTTCCCCTTCCCAATTTAAAATACCCGTGTAGCCAATATCATAGGATCTAAAATTGACAGGCACTTTTGTCCAAGCAGAGTATTCATTATTTTTGGCATCTACTCTTAAAAAATTAATACCCCAATTTTTTTGACTTGGATCATATCGAATCGATTTAAATGGAATCATGATTTCAGCAATCCAATAAGTACCATAATTTTTTGTTGCAGAAAACCATTTCGTATCCCAACTCCATTCAGGACCTTTTTCCATTGAGTTGGTTAATTGATCTTCGGATTGAACATTTAAGGCATTTACCACAAAATAAAATCCATTTGATTTTAAATTCAATGGATCTAATATCACACCAATTCCGTCATTGCCATCATGACCATTGTCTCTTTTTAAACTTGTTGTTACATATGCACCACTATCATATACCTTAAAAGCGAAGTATAAATTTTTATCGTCGTAGGTATAACGTGCTTCTGTTTGTTGTTTAGCCGGTCCAATATCACTAGGGTATTTTTTATGGAAATCTTTAGCTACTTGGCTTGTTGCCCAAACAGCTTCATCTAAAATGCCATCAATTTTTATAATGGAGGTAGTGGGGCGAATGCTGGTTTGAAATTTTTGTTGAAATTCGGTCACTTTCTGAGCTACTAATACTTGATTAGTCAGTAAAAATAAACAGATAAAAAATCGCAAACGACCCATAGTTATTATTAAGGTGCAAATATGAGGGAACTTGCTGTAAATTTTGCTTTGTGAATGGATAAAGGCACTATTAAATTACAAGCGGTTAATCTTTGTCTAAAATATCAGGCCTACGATCTTTTGTTCTAAGCATTGCTTGTTCCTGCCTCCACTCTTCCACTTTTTTGTGATCACCGGTCAATAAAATGGCTGGCACGGGCAAACCCCTAAATTCAGCTGGTCGCGAATAAACAGGAGGGGCTAATAAATTATCTTGAAAGGAATCTGTTAATGCCGAAGTTTCATCATTTAATACACCAGGAATGATTCGGCCAATAGCGTCTACCAAAACTGCTGCAGCTAGTTCCCCGCCACTTAATACATAGTCGCCAATTGAAATTTCACGCGTCACATATAAATCACGAATGCGTTGATCAATGCCTTTGTAATGACCACATATTATTAGAATTCTATTTTTTAGTGAAAGGGTGTTGACTTCTTTTTGTTCCAATGGTTTCCCATCGGGTGTCATAAAAATAATCTCATCAAATGGGGTCTCTTTTTGCAATTCATCAATCGCATTGGCTAAGGGTTCACACATCATTACCATACCAGCACCTCCGCCATATTGATAGTCATCTACTTGCCCATGCTTATTGACAGCCCACTTTCGTAGTGAATGTAATTGTATTGTGAGGATACCTTTTTCCTGCGCCCTTTTCATCATACTGTGCTCAAAGGGGCTGGTTAAAAGTTCAGGAAGAACGGATAAAATTTCGATGGTCATAAAACAAAGATAAAGAAACAAAATTGACTAGCCTTAGTCTAATAATTCACCTAAATCGCGCCTATCTTTTTTGGTAGGCCTTCCCACTTTACTTAATCTTTTTCCAGTTTGGAAACTGGAAGCTACTTGTCGAACGCGTTCTATTTCTTCAATAGGAGTAAGGTCTTCGTAATATTTGATGGCTTCGGAATAGGCCATTCTTACTTCTAAAATCTGGGTCACTTTAAGCACCCAATTTTTATGTTCTGTTCGAGCTTCGTATTCATCGCCGATCACCACATTTCTAGAAGCTTTGACCGGTTCTCCTTTTATTTTAACGCGTCCTTTATCAATGGCTTCTGTTGCCTGACTTCGTGTTTTAAAAACTCGGATACACCACAGGTATTTATCTAACCTTACTTTTTTCTTTTCTGTTTTTTTTAAATCATCTTGCCCCTTCATGCATTAAGATTTTTTTTCGGCAAAAAACTGATGGAAATAAGGAATGGTTTCGATACCCTTATAAAAATTGACAATATCATATTTTTCATTAGGGCTGTGTAAATTATCACTATCCAATCCAAATCCCATGAACACAATTTTTACCCCTAATTCTTTTTCAAATAAAGAGCAAATAGGAATACTACCACCACCTCTAACAGGGATGGGGTCCTTCCCAAATGTTGCTGCAATGGCCTTAGCAGCGCTCTGGTATTCATGAGAATCAATAGGAGTAATATAAGGTTCTCCTCCATGATGTTCAAAAGCATTTACTGTTACATTGGCGGGCGCTATTTTTTTAAAATGCGCTAACACCATATTTGTAATTTTTTCAGAAGATTGATTGGGAACCAATCGACATGAAATTTTTGCAAATGCTTTAGAAGGCAAAACAGTTTTAGCCCCTTCGCCTGTGTAGCCACCCCAAATACCATTCACTTCCAATGTAGGTCGGATACCTGTTCTTTCATTCGTGGTGTATCCTTTTTCACCCCATACATTTTGTATTCCTAAGTCGGTTTTAAATTCATTTTCATCAAATGGTGCATTGGCCATTTTGTTTCTTTCTTCATCGGTGCAATCCATCACATCATCATAAAAACCTGGGATGGTAATATGATTGTTTTCATCATGACAACTTGCAATCATTTTAGCAAGTATCGTAATAGGATTGGCCACAGCACCACCATAAACACCACTATGTAAATCACGGTTAGGCCCTGTTAATTCAATCTCAATATAACTTAATCCCCTTACGCCAATATCGATAGAGGGATTGTCCATACTGATCATTGCAGTATCGCTAATTAAAATGACATCTGCTTTTAATAAATCCGTATGTGCTTTAACAAATTGGGCTAAATGAGGACTTCCTATTTCTTCCTCTCCTTCAATAATAAATTTAATATTTGTACACAATGATTTTGTTTGTGTCATTATTTCCAATGCTTTCACGTGCATATAAAATTGTCCCTTGTCATCACAAGCGCCGCGCGCAAATATTTTTCCGTCTTTGATGGTAGGGTCAAATGGATTGCTATGCCATAATTCCAATGGGTCAGCGGGCTGTACATCATAATGTCCGTAAACTAAAACGGTGGGAAAGCTAGGGTCGGTCATTATTTCAGCATACACAATTGGATGCCCTGCTGTTTCATAAATTTTTGTAATGGGTGCGCCCGCTTGTATCAGCGATTGCTCCACTGCTTTTGCACAGGTTAACATATCAGCACTGTGTTCGGTTTTAGCGCTGATACTTGGAATGCGTAAAAGGGCTAAGAGCTCTTCTAAAAAACGAGTCTTATTTTCCTCTTGGTATTGTTTCCATTGATTCATTTAATAATATTTTTCAGTAAGAAAATTTAGTATTGGTCTATTTAGTTCATTTGATGTTTCAAATCGGATAACACATTATCCTTATCCCATTCCAGCTTTTTTTGAAAGGGAGATTTTCTTTTTTCGCAATTTTCAATAGTACATATGGGGCAACTAAATGGCATACAGCCATCGGTATGTACAAAAAATTCGACACTGTCTCCAAATTTATTTTTAATTAAATTGGTAAAAGCATCAACTGCAGCATGTGCTTCGTTCACATTAAAATACCAAGGCACTGTTAAATGACAATCAATATGCATTAATGCACCGTATTTAATCACCCTTAAATTGTGCATGTCAATCCAATTTGGATGTCGTATCAAATTTAATTCATGAATGACAGATTCTAATAAAGCCATATCAGCTTCGTCCATAATTCCTGCAAGTGATTCTCTGATAATTTTGTAGCCATTGTAGATAATCCATAATCCCATAGCGATTGCAATGATGGCATCAATTCCAGTATATCCAGTATACATGACTAAACCAATCCCAATCACAACTGCATAAGTGGTGTAACTATCAATTAGTAAATGTTGTCCACTTGAACTAAGTGCCAATGATTTATTCTTTTTCCCTATAGCTTTTGCACCCAATCCAGCAGCCATATTTAATACTGCAGTAGATAATAGTACCCAAATTCCATTGTCGAGGTTATGTAAGCTAGTGGGTTCGAAAAAAGTTAAAATAGATTCATATAAAATTATAAAACCAGCTGTAATAATTAAACTTCCTTCAAATGCAGCTGAAACAAATTCGGCCTTGCCATGTCCATAAGGGTGATCCTTATCCTTTGGTTTGGAAGCGACATATAAACTATACAATCCAATTAAGCCAGCTAATACATTCACAATACTTTCTAAGGCATCTGACAAAACAGACAAAGAATGTGTCATGAAATAAGCCACAAATTTAAGTACGAATAAAACAATACTTAAACTGGTTACAAAAAATTGAATTTTTAAATTCTGTTTTGACTTTTGCACGAGCAGGTTGTTTAATGAGTGGCCTCGGCATATCTTTTTTGAACATATTCCCAATTCACTAGATTCCACCAAGCATTGATGTAATCGGGACGTTTGTTTTGATACTTTAAATAATAAGCATGTTCCCAAACATCTAGGCCTAATAAAGGGAAACCTTTTACTTCTGCTATATCCATAAGTGGATTGTCTTGATTAGGAGTAGAGCTGATGGCCAATCCTACTTCTTTTTTAAATACCAACCAAGCCCAACCACTTCCAAATCTTGTTTTTGCTGCATCACCAAAACTTATTTTAAAAGCGTCAAAGGAACCAAATGCTTTTGTGATAGCGTCTGCTAATTCACCTGTTGGCGCTGTAGCAGGAGCAGGCTTCATTAACTGCCAAAATAATTCATGATTATAATGGCCACCAGCATTGTTGCGCATCTTTGGTGTATAGTGTGAAATATTTTTTAGTAAATCATTTAAACTAGTTGTATTCGTATCCACTTTTTCAGCAGCGCAAGCATCACCTAAATTTTTTGCATAAGTTGCAGCGTGTTTTGAATAATGAATCTCCATGGTCATCGCATCAATAAAAGGTTCTAATGCGTTATAAGCATAAGGCAGTGGTTGCTGTTGGTAAGGGCTTATTTCAAATGTAGTTGTTGTTATTTTTGAAATAAGTGGCATTGCTGCAATTGCAATACCTGCTTTGCCAGTACTAGCAATAAACTGGCGGCGGTTTTGTGTAGGTTTTGACATTGGATTATTTTTTAAAGTACTTCCGTAAAGTTACCTTAATTGGTTGTAAAATTCGGTAGTAAAATTCTTGGTTAAAAAGCTGAGAATCTCGCATGGCTTTGTAGGTTAAAAACAAGCCAATTGGTATTAAAATCATGGAGGATAACCACATACCATAATACACGGACCATTGGCCGGATCTGGCTAATTTTTCTCCAAAATTGTTAAGTAAGAAAAAGAAAACGAAAAATATAATAGCAGTAATCATTGGTGTCCCCAATCCCCCTTTACGAATAATGGATCCAAGAGGTGCACCAATTAAAAATAATACCAAACAAGCAATTGATAAAGTGAATTTACGATGCCATTCAATACTATGTACTGCTTCGGTATTTTTATTATCAATATATACTTGGCTTAATAATTTAAGGTTGCTTTCGATATTGGTCATTTGATTCACTGCCGCTTCTTGCACACCTGAAGCAAGTGAGTCAGGAATCAACTGATTTAGCTTCTTAATATGAAATGGAATTTTTTTATTAAAGAAGGCTAAACTGTCCTTGTATTGCATAAAATGTAAATACGGAGCTACTTCCTGGGTCATCCTTTTAACATACACGCTATCCTTATTAGAAATAGAATCAATGGCTTTTCCTAATTGTCGAACGCTTAGCATTTTAGGATCATAAAGTATGTCATTTGATTTATTGGATTGAAAACTTTTCAAATCAAATACTTTTTTATATTCTTTAAAATACAGACGCGTAAATTCGGTATTAGTGGTGGAGCGTGAACCTCTTTCTTGATAACGCCACCCATTATACATAACGAATTCTAAAAATTTTTTATTTGCCGAAACTCTCATCACGCCAGATTCCGCAATCAAGTAATTATCTTGTAGTCCAAATCTTTTTTCAAAAATGACAATATTGTGAATCACACTATCATTGGATTCTTTTTTTCCTAACTTAATCACATAGCCGTCAATTTTATCATAAAACACACCTTCCTTTAAATCAATGGCAGGCTTGGCTACAATGATTTCATATTTTAAATTGGTGAGTTTCATTTGCGTCACAGGAATGATATTATTCGCAAACAAAAAAGCAAGTCCTGATATTAAAACGGAAAATATAAACAAGGGTCGCATAAATCTAATCAATGGGATACCCGCTGCTTTGATGGCAATAAGTTCAAAGCTTTCTCCTAAATTTCCAAAAGTCATGATGGATGAAAACAACAAAGCCAAAGGGAGCGCTGTTGTAAAAGTACTTACCGAAACCAAGCCCACTAATTCTAAGATGGTGAATAGATCAAGACCCTTGCCTACTAAATCATCAATGTATAACCAAAAAAATTGCATGGTCAGCACAAAAATACAAATGGTCAATGCTGCCAAAAAAGGCGCAATAAATGCGCGTAGAATTAGTATGTCTAATTTTTTGAACAAGGCTTTCGTAATAACTAGCTACCACCTACACGATGAAATAGCTCTTTAATTTGATATTCCCAAAGACGACTTTGATCTTTTATATCATTTTTTTCAGCAAAATCTTTGATGATTAAAATGGTTTGATTAGAGATTTCTGTTTTCTCAATTCTAAATTCAAAGTATTCGTTTTTTTCGCTGTGTAGCCATTTAAATTTGATGAATTTGTCTAATTCCTGGTCTAATAATTCTGCTTTGTCTGGCACACCGCCATTCCAAGAAAAGCTAAATACATTCTCCCATTCATCTACTTTATCTGCAAACCATTCTTGTAAACCAGAGGCAGTGGACAAAAACTCAAATAATATATTTGGTGAGCATCTCACAGGAAATTCAAGCGTAAATAATTGTTTCTTACTCATACATCTTTACCCACTTTATTTATGGGCTCGTTAGTTGCAATGATATTAAATAATTGGTAGGTTCCAAGTATTTTTTTAGTTAATTCATTCACACCTTTTAAAGTAGGTGTAGATTAAATCCTAAAATTTGCATAAGATATTGTAAATCAATTAGATAAGAAATCATAAAATACTTATAAATTAAATCAAAATATTAAAATTTTGCAGTGATTAACATAAACAGGACTCATTGCGAACGCTTATCTTTGCTGCCCATAATGATTTGTGTATGTTTAATAGTTTGAGTGAAAAATTAGAATCGGCGTTTAAGCACCTAAAAGGACAGGCGCGCATTAATGATTTAAATGTAGCGAATACCTTGAAGGACATTCGCAAGGCTTTATTGGACGCCGATGTGAATTTTAAAATTGCAAAAGAGTTCACTGATAAGATAAAAGAAAAGGCCATTGGTGAAAAAGTAATCAATGCCATTAGTCCTGGCCAATTAATGGTCAAAATTGTGCAGGATGAATTGACTGCATTGATGGGTTCAGAAGCATCGATGTTGGATTTGACTAAAAGCCCAACTATTATTTTAGTTGCGGGTTTACAAGGAAGTGGTAAAACCACTTTTTCAGGTAAGTTAGCTACTTATTTAAAAGCACAAAAAAAGTCACCCTTATTAGTAGCTGCTGATATTTATCGACCTGCTGCCATGGATCAATTAACAGTGCTCGCTGAACAAATTGGAGTTGATATTTTTGTAGAGAGAGAAAATAAAAATGCTGTTTCAATTGCACAAAATGCATTGGCATATGCAAAAGCAAATAATAAAAATGTCATCATTATAGATACTGCGGGCCGTTTAGCAGTAGATGAAATCATGATGAATGAAGTGGCAGATATTAAAAAAGCCATACAGCCTCAAGAAATTTTATTTGTTGTAGATGCAATGACAGGGCAGGATGCAGTGAATACTGCTCAAGTGTTTAATGAGCGTTTAGATTTTACTGGTGTGGTGTTAACTAAATTAGATGGAGATACTCGAGGTGGTGCGGCCTTGTCAATTAAGTATACTGTCAATAAGCCCATCAAGTTTATGAGCAGTGGTGAAAAAATGGACACCCTTGATATTTTTTATCCAGACAGGATGGCGCAACGAATTTTAGGAATGGGTGATATTAGTTCATTGGTTGAAAAAGCGCAAGCACAATACGATGAAGCAGAAGCTAAAAAACTAGAGAAAAAAATTAGAAAAAATCAATTCGATTTCGAAGATTTTTTATCTCAAATCCAGCAAATAAAAAAGATGGGCAATTTAAAGGATTTGATGGGAATGATTCCTGGAATGGGTAAAAGTTTAAAAGACGTTGATATTAATGATAATTCATTTAAAGCAGTTGAATCAATTATTCAATCTATGACGGTGTTAGAAAGACGAAATCCAGATTTACTTTCTCCTAGCCGTAAACTAAGAATTGCAAAAGGGGCTGGTAAGGATATTGCGGAGATTAATGCATTTATCAAGCAATTTGATCAAATGAAACAAATGATGAAACAAATGAATGGTCAAATGGCGGGGGGTGGAATGGCGGGTAAATTACCTAGCTTAAGAAGGTAACTAATTGATAATCAATTACCTTAAAAATTTATTTTAAGTTTAACCTATCAGTTTCAGCATTTTCTATTATCTTCGCCGCCTATTAACCCTATTTCTTAACGCCAATAAATATCTATTTAACATGGCAGTAAAAATGAGACTACAGCGTCATGGTAGTAAAAAAAGGCCTTTCTACTTTATAGTAGTAGCCGACGGACGCGCACCAAGAGATGGTAAATTCATCCAAAAAATTGGTACTTACAATCCTTTAACAGTTCCTGCAACCATTCAATTGGATCGTCAGAAAGCTTTAGAGTGGTTAAACAAAGGTGCTCAACCTACAGACACCGTTCATCGTATTTTATCTTTCAAAGGCGTTCTTTATTTAAAACACTTATTACGTGGTGTTAAATTAGAATTGTTTGATGAAGCAACAGCTATGGCTAAGTTCCAAACTTGGTTTGCAGAGCATGAAGCTAATATCGCAAGCAAAAATGAAGCCCATAAAAAAGTACAAGCTGCGAAAAAAGTATATGTACCAGTTGCAAAAAAAGTAGCAGAACCTATTGCTGAAGTAGTAGCTGAAGAAGCCGCTCCAGTAGCAGAGGCAGAGGTTGCAGAAGCAGCGCCTACAGCTGATGAAACACCAGCTGCAGAATAATTTTTAAATTAATCTAGCTTTAATAATGACCCCTGTTTCCGTTCGTCGGAATCGGGGGTTTTTTTATGAAGGCATCCGCGATAAAAAAGCAGTAATTTTGTTTTTGGAATGATTATTAATTGAATCTATGAGCGAATACATACACATTGGAAAAATAGTAGCACCCCATGGTATTACAGGCCAAATTATATTGGAGCACGCTTTAGGTAAACCCATTGATTTTAAAGGAGTAGATGCCATTTTTGTTGAAAAAAATGCTGCAAGTTTTATTCCGTATTTTATTGAATCTGCGACAGCGAAATCTGATACGCTTTCCTACTTGCAATTGGAAGGAATACCAACCAGGGAAGCCACTCAATTTTTAGTCAGTAAAAAAGTATGGTTACCCCAGGAAGCCTTTCAACAATTGGTAGATAAAAGTTCACCCTTGGCTTTATTGGGCTATATGGTACAACAAAATGGCTTGGCCTTAGGATTGGTGAAGGAAGTGATTGAACAACCACATCAGCTCATGTTGACTATTGACTATCAAGGTCAGGAAGCTTATATTCCATTACATGCCGAAAGTTTACTTGGAGTAGATCACACTAAAAAAATAGTAAAAGTTATTTTACCTGATGGTTTATTGGACTTATATACTGAATCAGTAGATAAATCCTAACGTATTTTTTAGCCAAAAAATTTTTTTCTTAAAAAGTCTACTAAATTAGTAGGAAATACATTATCTTTGTTCCCTCAACATAAAAAATAGAAATTATGAGTTTAAGATTAGGGGATATTGCGCCCGATTTCAAAGCAAAAACAAGTATTGGTGATATTCAATTTCATACCTACCTAGGAGATAGTTGGGGAATTTTATTTTCACATCCTGCCGATTATACACCTGTGTGTACTACCGAGTTGGGACGAACTGCTGCATTACAAAGTGAATTTGAAAAGCGTAATGTTAAAGTATTAGCACTAAGTGTAGATGGTGTAGAGAGTCATCAAAATTGGATTAAGGATATTAATGAAACACAAAATGTATCGGTAGGTTTCCCCATCATTGCAGATGAGGATAAGCAAATTGCGCATTTATATGATATGATTCATCCGAACGCTTCTGAAACTTTCACAGTTCGTTCTTTATTTATTATTGGTCCAGATAAAAAAATAAAATTGACATTAACTTATCCAGCTTCAACGGGTCGAAATTTTGTTGAAGTATTAAGAGTAATTGATTCCTTACAATTGGCTGCAAAATATACAGTGGCAACACCTGCTAACTGGGTAGATGGGGAAGATGTGATTGTAGGTTTGACAGTTAAAACAGAAGATGCATTGGTTCAATTTCCTAAAGGGGTTAAAGTAGTAAAGCCTTATTTACGCTATACACCACAACCCAATAAATAATACAGAAAGGTAAAGGACGCTTCAGGATTTAAAATACTTTTTAATACAGTGTGTCACTGTTGTTGCGAGTCAGCCACCTTTCTTTTAACATCCCTTTCTCTGTTCATCAGGGGAGGGGATTTTTTATTTATTCCGATGCGCTATTCCATTTATCTAATTGCTTTAAAGTAGCAGTTAGATCCTTAGGTAAAGGGGCTTCAAATTGAAATGTTTTTCCGTTCAATTCAAAACTTAAAGTATGTGCATGTAAAGCTTGTCTTGCTAACAAGGGACGCTCTTCCTCTTCGGCTTTACTTAATTTAAAATTTTTCTTTTTGATAGAGGAGAGTAATAATTTTTCTCCATCTCCGTATATATCATCTGCTACAATTGGGTTGCCTAAATGCTGAGCATGAATTCTTATTTGATGCGTTCTTCCTGTATGAATTTGAAAGGATACCCAAGCAAATCGTTTATAGTATTTAATGACTTCAAAACTAGTCAATGAGGGTTTGCCTTTTGCGTGGGTCACCATTTGTCCTTTTTTGCCAGGATGTTCCATGATGGCTTGTTCAATATTTCCAGATTGTGGCGGTCGTCCAATCACCAATCCCAAGTATTTTTTTTCAATACTTCGACCATCAAATAGTTCACTTAATTGTTGATGTGCTTCGGCTGTTTTAGCAAATAAAATTAATCCACTCGTATGCTGGTCTAAACGATGTACAGTAAATATTGCAGGATATTTTTCTTGTAACAATGATTTAAGCGAAGCTTCTTTGCCAAATCGATCCGGGATACTAAATAAGCCTGCGGGTTTATTTAAAACAATCATATCCTCATTTTCAAATAATATATCTATCATAAATTCACTACTGAGCTGATTTGCGAGTAAACGACTTATTCATAAATTTCAAAAGTCGCACTTCTTTTTCTGCTAAAAAACGCCATTTGCCTCTATCCACATTTTTCTTTGTTAAGTTGGCAAACATCACTCGGTCCAAATGTCTTACATCATAACCTAAGTGTTCAAAAATGCGTCTTACAATTCTGTTACGACCACTATGAATTTCAATACCAATTACATTTTTTGAAGTGTTGGATAAATAACTTACCGCATCTGCTGCGATAAAGCCATCTTCTAAATCTACTCCTTTTGCAATCGCTTCCATGTCGGCCTTAGTAACAGGTTTGTCTAAAGTAACTTCATATATTTTTTTAATCTCGTAGGAAGGGTGTGTTAATTTTTGTGCCAAGTCACCATCATTGGTTAAGATCAATACACCAGTGGTGTTTCTATCTAATCGACCTACTGGAAACATTCTTTGTGTGGTCGCATTTTTTATAATATCAAGTACCGTCTTTCTTCCTTCAGGATCATTGGCAGTGCAGATATAATCTTTGGGTTTATTTAATAAAATATAAACAGGAGTGACTTGCAATTGCAAAACTTTTCCTTTTAATCTCACCACATCCTTGTATTGAACTTTATATCCGGGCTCTAATACCGTGTCTCCATTAACAGTAATATGCCCCGACTTCACCATCTGTGCAGCTTCGCGACGACCTGAAATTCCAGCGTGCGCAATGTATTTATTTAAAGGCATTTGTTCATAAGGCGTATCAGCAGATGCAGTCACTTTCCCAATGGAGGCGGTTCGTTTTTCGTCGGCCTTATCCATTGATGCAGGTGTTCTTTTATTTAGGGTAGTTGGCCTTGCATTAAAGGATGACTTTAGTTCACCATATTTAGGGGGCGCTTCTGTTATTTTTTTTCGATCATAAGGCTTTTTATCATAGCCCCCTGTTTTTTTAACATAAGCTCCTCTTTTTCCTTTTTCAGTAGGCACGGGATCGGTAACAATGCCTCTTGCTTTATCAATTTTTCGTTGACGGGCTGCTTCACCCATTGCCCTGGATTCCGCTTTTGCTTTTTTCTTATCCTGTCTTATAGATTCTTTGACTGCGCTGCCCTTTTTTTTAAGGGAAAACTTATCAAAATTATCGGATCTTTTTGTTTTCATTTCGCTGTGCAATTAAAAATTATCCTTGTTAGCGAGTTGCCCGCAAGCAGCGTCAATATCCTTACCTCTACTTCTTCTCACTCTTACGTTCACCCTGTTTTTTTGAAGCGCAGTTACAAAATTTTCAAAGCCATCTTCATTGGGTTTGTCAAACGGAAATTTATCAATGGCATTGTATTCAATTACATTAATTAAATCTGCAGGCACTTGTCTGTATATTTTAGTAAGTTCCACGACATCTCTTTCGGTATCATTAAAATCTTTAAATAAAATGTATTCAAATGTAATTTCGCTTCCTGTTTTTTTATAAAAATAATTAAGGGAGTCGATAAGGGCATCAATGTTATTACTTTCATTGATAGGCATGATTTCATTTCTTTTTTTATCATTGGCAGCATGCAATGACAATGCCAATTTAAAACGCACTTGATCATCACCTAATTGTTTGATTCCTTTAGCCACACCTGCTGTTGATACAGTGATGCGTCTTGGGCTCATGCCCAAACCATCCTTTGCTGAAATGCGTTCCACTGCCTTTAAAACATTTTTATAATTTAATAAAGGCTCGCCCATTCCCATAAAAACAATATTGGATAAAGATTTTTCGTAAGTTTTTTCACTTTGCTGATTAATCATTACCACTTGATCATATATTTCATCAAAGCTTAAATTTCGTTTGCGTTCCATATAACCCGTTGCACAAAATTTACAACTCAAACTGCATCCAATTTGTGATGATACACAAGCTGTTTTGCGTTCGGTAGTGGGAATTAAAACTCCTTCAATCATATGATGATCAAAAGTTTCAAACCTTGTTTTTAAAGTACCATCTTCACTTAATTGTGTGGTATTTAGGGTTAAGGCAGGTAGTGTAAAATGGTCGTGTAACTGCTGGCGTAATTCCTTGCTCAAATTGGTCATGTCATCAAAGCTGTGGGCGTGCTTTTGCCATAGCCATTCATGAATTTGTTTTACGCGGAATGATTTTTCACCTAGTTTTCCTATAAATCGTTCAATGTCAGCGATTTCGACTTGTCTGATATTAACTTTAGTATGCTCCATTCTGCAAAGATACTTGATCAATTTTGTATCTATTTATTTCTTTTTTTACGCATTTTTACAACTTTTTGAGCAAGATGATGTTAAGTTTTAGGAAACCTTTCATTTTTGCTTTCATATTATGGGCTATTCCCCTAATTTCGGTAAAATTGGAAAAAAATTGGAATCCAATCAACCAATCATTTTAAAATAATCATTATGAAAAAATTGTTATTAATGGGTATCGTATTATTAGGGGTATTTATGAAAGTACAAGCACAAAATAGTCCACTTAAAGATTATCTTGGGAAGTATGCTTTTGCGGAAGGAAGTCCAGTAACCGAAGTTACTTTAACCATTGAGGATACAGTTTTAGTTTCTACCTCTGCAGTAGGAGCTTTCCCTTTAGAAAAAAAAGGAGTAGATACTTTTTATTTAGCAGCCTATGACGCATTGGTCGTGTTTAAAAGAAATAGTAGTAATGTAGTTGAAAGCGTAGGCATCAATGTACAGGGGATGGAGTTGATTGGGAAAAAAGTAGCCAGCTCAAGTGCTTTAAAGCAAGACGAATTTTACAATCAAATTTGGGCTGATAAATTATACTAGACTTTTGCTAAAATTGAAAGTCAATTAATTCGTCAAAAGAAATGGTCGTTTGAATTCCTGTTGATAAATTTTTAACGGTACATTTATTTGAAGCTAATTCTTCGCTACCTATAATTACAATAGTAGGAATATTCTTTTTCTCAGCATATTTAAATTGCTTGTCAAATTTGCTTTTTTCGGGGTAAATTTCACAAGCAATTTTTTTATTTCTTAAGGTCAACATCAATTGATAAGCTTGCAATGCTTCAGCTTCACCTAAATTAAAAAATAACACCTGTGTTGATTGAGAAATGGAAGTAGGGAATAAATTTTTCTCCTCCATCACATCGTAAATACGATCAACACCAAAACTAATTCCAACACCAGGGATATTAGGCACACCAAATAAACTTGTGAGATCATTGTACCTACCGCCGCCGCCAATACTACCCATATCAGCGTCTTTTGCTTTTACTTCAAATATGAGACCTGTATAATAATTTAAGCCTCGTGCTAAAGTAAAATCGGCCACCAGATGGCTTTCCATGCCAGTATGCGCATGGTAGTTTAAAACATAATTTAATGCAGCTATGCCTTCTTGTCCAGCTGCGTTGTCTCCTAAAAGCGCACTCAATTTTTGTATTTTTTCGGCGTTGGTACCAGATAAATTTAAATATGCTTGTATGTTATTTTGTTGTTCGGTGGTAAATCCTTTTGTGCTTAATTCTAATTGTACTTTTTCCCAACCTATTTTATCAAGCTTATCAATAGCAATGGTTAAATCAATAAGTTTATCGCTACCCCCACAAATTTCTGCGAGTGCTAATAAAATTTGTCGACTATTTATTTTTATTTCAACAGGTACATTTAATCGTTGAAAAGCGGTCACATATAAAGCAATTAAATCCACTTCGTTCAATAAGCTTTCACTTCCAACAATATCAGCATCACACTGATAAAATTCTCGGTATCTTCCTTTTTGTGGTCGGTCAGCACGCCATACAGGTTGAATTTGGTATCGTTTAAATGGGAAAGTTAAAGCGCCATGGTTCATCGCAACATACCTTGCAAATGGAATAGTTAAATCATATCTTAAAGCTCGTTCCGTGATAGTCGAAGTACTCTTGCCTTCTAAAATTTTATCAAACCCTTGAATAGTTTGCTCCTTTTTTTGAGGATGATCCAACCCGTTATTCAATATTTTAAAAATAAGTTTATCGCCCTCTTCGCCATATTTGCCCATCAATGTATCTAAGTTTTCCATAGCAGGTGTTTCCAAAGGGGTGAATCCAAATTCTTCAAATACTGCGCGAATGGTTTGAAAAATATATTGACGCTTTTGTACCGTCACGGCATTAAAATCACGGGTCCCTTGTGGCAAAGATGGTTTACTCATACTGTCGTATTTATAAGTAAAGATAAATTTTTAAATTCATCCTATATTAATTGTTTAAATTGCCCTTTTAAAATTAAAAATATGGAAGACTATAATAATCCAAGAGAAAAATCAGAAAGATCGTATCGACTTTTTAAAAGAGTGTATGATTTTAGCATGGCTATCCTTATTTTAGGCTGTGCAGTTCTTATGTTGGGGGCCAAATGGCTTAAGCTAGATCAAATATTAAATGTAGATGCAGAGTTTAGGACTATTTTTGGTGTGATGTGCCTACTTTATGGAGGGTTTAGGTTGTATAGAGGGGCCAAGAGCGATTATTAGTTTTTAAAAAATCAAGTTTTTCATCATGCGGAATTATATTATAGTAGGGTTGGCTATTTTATTCATGGCCTGTAACAGTAATAAAGTGAATACGCCAATTGATACACCAAGCGAAGGTGTGATCAATATCTCAGTAGAAGAAAGTTTTAAGCCCTTTATAGAGGAACAATTAAAAGTGTTTAAATCTAGTTTCCCCAATGCAATTATTAATGTTTCCTATAAGTCTGAAATTGAGTGTTTAAAGGACTTTGCAAAGGATAGTACTAGAATGATATTTATTACCAGAGGATTAAATAAATCAGAACAAGCCACTTTTAAAAATCAATTGGGCTATGCGCCCACATTTGGAATACTGGCCTATAATGCCATTGCAGTAATCATCAATAAAAAAGCAAAGGACTCTGTATTTACTTTAAAGCAATTAGGAAATAAATTAAAAGGGTTGGATCCGCAAGAAGTAGTGATGGATGGGAATAATTTAACGGGGATCATTAGATTTTTAAAAGACAGCTTATTAAAAGAACAAGGATTTGGCCAAAATGTACATGCTGCGAAAGGTAGCGAGGAGGCCATTTCATACATTAAAATTCATCCTAATGCGATTGCTTTTGTTGGCATGAATTGGGTGGGGGACACTTATGATAAAAAGCAGGTGGAGAATCAAAAATTGGTGAAAACAGCCTTAGTGGAATGTACGCTTTGTATAGAAAAGGGTTATTTTTCGCAACCTTCTCCATCGACCATTAGTAAGGGGCAGTACTCCTTATCCTTGCCTATTTACTATATTTTAAAGGAAAACGCACCTGGTTTGGGGTCTGGTTTACTCAATTTTATGAGTTTAGAAAGGGGGCAGTTAATATTTAGAAGGTCTTTTTTAGTTCCTACAAAAATGGGGTTTCAAAAACGAAAAGGACTTTTGAATTAGCGCCGCTTATAAAAACTAACATTTTGTAGTAGAATTAACCATTAATTAAAGATGAATTTCCCCGAAAAATTGATATTTTCACCTACAGAAATTGTATTAAAAAGTAGTTTCTAAGTTCTGTAGTTAATTTAAAAAGAAAAGTGATGAAAAAATTGGTTGTATTATCCATGAGTGTGTTGTTGGCAATGACAGGATTGAGTGCGCAAGTTCCTGGAGTATCTCCTATGGCCGAGGGGGTTAAATTGTTGAATTATGAAAAAAATAAATCAGCCCTAGCTTTTTTTAAGGAAGCATTATCAAAAAATCCTACGAATACAGAAAATATATTTTGGTATGGTGAAGCGATATTAGCGGAACAAGGATCGGGTATGCCAAGCGATACCACCATCAAAAAAGCAAAAGCTTTTTACCAACAATCTTTACAAACCATTGGCAATGACGCGTGGTTATTAGTGGGTATGTCTCATATTCAATTATTGGAAGGTGTGGATGCCAATGCTGTTAAACAAAATTTAGAAGTAGCACTTACTACGTCCTTAGTGACCAAAGGAAAATTCAAGGGTAAACCCAATCCGGATATTGTAAATGCGATTGGATACATATATGCCGAAACCCCTATTGCCATTGGAGATCACAGATACGCAGTTGATAAATTAAAAGAAACCATTTCGGCATATGAAAATGCGGTGAATGCCAATTTGTATATTAATTTAGGTATTAATTATTTAAAAATGGGAGGCGAAAATGGAGGTGAAGCAGTGACTGCATTTCAAGAAGCCATCAACCGAGATCCTAAAAATGCATTCCCTTATTTTAGAATAGGTAGAATATATCAAACGCAAAGTAATAAGGAGTCATTCGATGAATATTATAATAAAGCGATTGCAGCAGATCCAACATTTCCACCTGTTTATTTTGCTTTATACGTTTATTATGCCGATAACAATACAGATACAGCAAAAAAGAATTTGGATTTATTTATAAAGAATGCCGATAAAGATCCTTCATTAGATATCTTCAATGCAGATTATCTATTCCGTGCTGGTCAGTATGATGCGTCATTAGAAAAAGCGAAATCATTAGAAACAACTATAGGTATTCCAGCATTGCCAAGACTGGGTGTTTTGTTGGCTTACAATTATGATCGTAAAGGGGATTCAACGCAAGCTAAAACTTATATAGAACAATTTATAAATACAAGTCCAGCGGATAAAATTACAACAAGTGATTATGAATTAGCTGTCAAAATTATATCTCGTTTTAGTGGAAATCAGACCGCATTAGCTGCTTTGTTGGAAAAAGCAATTGCTGCAGATACAATCAAAGTGGACAAGCTAAAATATTACAAATTAGGCTATGAAATGTTGGAAAAATCTAATATGTATACTGATGAATTAAAATGGTATGCGAATTATTCAGCCCTTAGAGGGGCTAAAGATGAAGTTTATTACTACAAAACTGCAAGTATTGCAGTTAATGCCAAGGAAGCCACTTTGGCGATGGGTATTTCTAAGGAATATATTGCGGCTTTTCCTGAAAAACCAAATGGGTACTCCTTTTATGTAAAAGCAGCTAGACTGATAGATACGGCTAATAATTTAGGTGTATTATTTGAAGCAGTCAATATTCAAAATGAATTTTTATTGAAAGATGTTACTAAGAATAAACAAGCATTGATCAACAATTATTATACCCTTATTGGTTACTATAATGAGACTAAGGCTTATGAAAATGCAGTAGCCATGTGTGATAAGGTATTGGAATTAGTGCCGAATGATCCTTCGACTTTAGGCGCAAAGGGGCAGTTTACTAAAAATATCGAAATTTTAAAGAAAATGAAGGAAGGAAAGGGGGGTGCAAACGCTCCTAAAGCAATAGCAGACACTACCCAAGGCAAAAAAGGTTAAACACTGGATTTTAAGCACATTCATTGTGTAAAAAATAATTGAAATTTACTCCCCATTTATGGGGAGTTTTTCGTTATATGAGCTATCCTTTGCGTATTTTTGCGGATCCAAAACATAGTGTATGAATTTGCCACTGTATTTGTTGTCTGCTAATGAAATAAACAGCGCCACCAATTACTTACCTATTGCCTTACAATTATTGTTTGCAGGCGGCTTTGTGGCATTGATGATTTTTGTTTCAAGTTGGGTGGGCCCCTCTCGTCAAACCTCGGATAAATTAGAAAGTTTTGCTAGTGGTATTGAATCACATGGTGATGCCAGATCTCCTATGGCAGTTAAATATTTTTTAATCGCGATTCTTTTTGTGTTGTTTGATGTAGAAGTCATTTTCTTTTATCCTTATGCTGTTAATTTTAAAAGTTTAGGGTGGAATGGTTTTTTTGAAGTGATATTATTTGTAGCATTCTTTTTAGTGGGTTTTATTTATATCATTAAAAAAGGAGCTTTAAAGTGGGAAGAATAATTATTAAAAATTTTAACACAATCTATGCGCCCAGTTCGATTTAATTTAAATCCAAAAGAAGCTAATATTTCAGAAGCCATTTCCATGGGTAAGGCACCCGATGGCGTTGGTGGCGATGGTTTTTTTGCAACTCAATTAAGTTCAGTGGTGGGTCTTGCACGAAAAAATTCATTATGGCCATTACCTTTTGCTACTTCTTGTTGTGGTATTGAATTTATGGCAACGATGGCTTCCCATTATGATTTAGCTCGATTTGGTTCGGAGCGTGTAGGCTTTTCTCCAAGACAATGTGATTTATTAATGGTGATGGGTACCATTGCAAAAAAAATGGCACCTGTATTAAGACAAGTGTATTTGCAGATGGCTGAACCAAGATGGGTCATTGCAGTAGGCGCTTGTGCTTCAAGTGGTGGCATATTTGATACTTACAGTGTTTTACAAGGGATTGATCAAGTCATTCCAGTTGATGTTTATGTTCCTGGTTGCCCTCCTCGTCCCGAAGCCATCATTGATGGTTTTATGAAAATACAAGACTTAGTGGGCCAAGAAAGTATTCGTCGTCGCAACAGTGAAAAATATCGTGATTTATTAAATAGCTACGGCATACAATAAAATAATTTAAACTCTATTGCATTTATAATGGCTTTATCCAACGAGTATATACAGGAAAAATTAGTTGAAAAATTCAACGATCAAGTATTTCAATTTTCTACTGATTCAGGCATTTTGTCTTTTGAATCTTCTGCAGAAATTAATTTAAAAGTGCTTCAATTTTTATATGATGAGTCTAGTTTAGGATTTACTTTTTTAACTGACTTATGCGGGGTGAATTATCCAGATCATTCAGGGGCTGAATTAGTCGTGGTTTATCATCTTCATAATTTTATTGAAAACATTCGTATACGCTATTCTATTTCAGTTCCAGAGGCCAAGCCAGATGTATTCACAGCAACTAAATTATTTGAAAGTGCTAATTGGATGGAACGAGAAACTTACGATTTTTTTGGAATCAATTTTATTGGACATCCTAATTTAAAACGCATTTTAAATGTAGACGAGATGGATTATTTTCCATTAAGGAAAGAATTTCCTTTGGAGGATCAAACGCGTATTGATAAGGATGATGAAATGTTTGGAAGGGGGTAATTAAAAATTTTAAAAGAGCAACTAGAAATTACATGGAACAACATAGTCATATAGCATTACCAAAGGGGTCGATCGAAAAAACGACAACCACTTTAAATATAGGACCTACGCATCCTGCGACGCATGGTGTTTTTCAAAATATTATGGAAGTGGATGGGGAGCGCGTGGTATCTACAGAACAAACGGTAGGTTATATTCATAGGGCTTTTGAAAAATTAGCAGAACGCCGACCTCTGTATCAAATCACACCCATTACCGACAGATTAAATTATTGTAGCAGTCCTATTAACAATATGGGATGGCATATTACTTGCGAGCGATTTTTAAAAGTGGAATTACCTAAACGCGTTGATTACTTGCGTGTGATTATTATGGAATTGGCGCGCATTTCCGATCATTTAATTTGTAATTCTATTGTAGGCGTAGATACTGGAGCTTACACAGGATTTTTATATGTAATGCAATACCGTGAATTAATTTATGAAATATATGAAGAAGTATGTGGGTCCCGTCTTACTACTAATATTGGCCGTATTGGTGGCTTTGAAAGGAATTTTACAAATACAGCGTTTACGAAGCTCGAAAAATTCTTAAACGAGTATCCTAAAGTGTTGCGTGAGTTTGAAAATTTATTTGCACGTAATCGTATTTTTATGGAACGTACACAAGGTACTGGTGGCATTAGTGCACAACGCGCTATGAACTATGGATTTACTGGTCCTAATTTACGCGCTGCTGGCGTAGATTATGATGTTAGGGTACAACAACCATACAGCAGTTATCAAGATTTTGATTTTAAAGTACCAGTTGGTACAACAGGAGATAATTATGATCGCTTTTTAGTACGCAATGCTGAAATGTATGAAAGTATATCTATCATAAAACAAGCATATCAAAAAGTACAATCTTTTAAAGGTGCGGAAGCGGAAGTATATCATGCGGATGTGCCTGCTTATTATTTACCTAAGAAAGAAGATGTGTATACCAAAATGGAAGCACTCATTTGGCATTTTAAAATTATAATGGGCGAAATAGATTTACCTAAAGGACAAATTTATAGTGCAGTAGAAGGTGGCAATGGTGAGTTAGGCTTTTACTTAGTAAGTGATGGTGGAAGGACTCCTTTCCGTTTACATTTTAGACGCCCTTGTTTTATTTATTACCAAGCATTTGAAGAATTGATTAAGGGTGGAATGTTAAGTGACGCGGTGGTAACAATGAGTAGTTTGAACCTGATTGCAGGAGAGTTGGATGCTTAGTGATATAAGGGTGCATGTTTGATAGGATAAAATAATTTGAAAGAGAAAAAAGAAATTTTAATATGAGTCTTCAATTTAATAAGGAACAAATGACCGAGTTTAATCGCTTGGTAGCTCATTATCCAGAGGGTAAACAAAAAAGCGCCTTATTGCCTGTACTTCATTTGGCACAGGATAGTTTTGGAGGCTGGTTGCCTACCGAAGCAATGGACTATGTTGCTATTTTATTAAACATTGAACCCATTGAAGTATATGAAGTGGCTACTTTTTACAGTATGTACCATTTAAAGCCAATGGGTAAATTTATTTTTGAAGTGTGTCAAACGGGTCCTTGTATGATTAGTGGTTCCGAAAATATTATTGCATACATTCAAAAGCAATTAGGCATTCAACCCGGAGAAACAACAAAGGATGGGTTGTTTTCATTGAAACTTGTGGAATGCTTGGGGGCTTGTGGTTATGCACCCATGATGCAAGTAGGAAAAATTTATAAAGAACATTTAACAAAAGATAAAGTGGATGCCATTATTGCAGAATATCGACTGCAAGCAAAGGCATAGCAATTATATTATAAAGCATAAACAATGGGTGTAAAATTATTATTAGAAAAAGCCAGTGTTCCAGGAATTCGTTCTTATGATGTTTATCGTCGTGAGGGTGGATATGCTGCGGTAGAAAAGGCCTTGAAGGAAATGTCCATTGAAGCAATTGTAGAGGAAGTAAAAAAGAGTGGATTGAGAGGTCGAGGAGGTGCAGGATTTCCAGCGGGTATGAAATGGAGTTTTATTGCAAAGCCCGAAGGTGTTCCACGCCATTTGGTTTGTAATGCGGATGAAAGCGAACCAGGAACTTTTAAGGATCGTTATTTAATGGAATTTTTACCACACTTATTAATTGAAGGTTTAATTATTTCCTCTTTTGCATTAGGATCTAACGACACTTATATTTATATCAGAGGAGAGTATGCGTGGGTGGCTGCTATTTTAGAAGAAGCCATTTTAGAAGCAACAAAAAATGGATGGTTAGGTAAAAATATTTTAGGTACTGGTTTTGATTGCATGATTCATGTGCATCGTGGAGCAGGTGCTTATATCTGTGGTGAAGAAACAGCATTAATTGAGTCATTAGAAGGCAAAAGAGGCAACCCTCGAATTAAGCCTCCGTTCCCAGCCATTCAAGGATTATGGATGCGACCTACTGTTGTCAATAATGTAGAAACATTAGCAGCCATCGTACCTATTATAAAAATGGGTGGTGATGCGTATGCTAAAATTGGGGTGGGTCGTTCAACGGGTACGAAGTTAATTTCTGCTTGCGGCAATATTAATAAGCCAGGTGTTTATGAAATTGACATGACCATTTCAGTAGAAGATTTTATTTATAGCGATGAATATTGTGGTGGTATTGCGAATGGTAAAAAATTAAAGGCTTGCATTCCAGGCGGGTCATCCGTGCCTATCTTGCCTGCTAATTTATTATTAAAAACAGCAAAAGGAGAAACGCGTTACATGAACTACGAAAGTTTAAGTGATGGTGGTTTTGCAACAGGTTCCATGATGGGATCGGGTGGGTTCATCGTATTAGATGAAGATCAATGCATCGTAAAAAATACATTAACCTTAGCGCGTTTTTACAGACATGAAAGCTGTGGACAATGTTCACCTTGTCGAGAGGGAACAGGTTGGATGGAAAAAATATTACAAAAAATAGAATCTGGAAAAGGAGAAATGAGTGATATCGATTTATTATGGGACATACAAAGAAAAATTGAAGGCAATACCATTTGTCCATTAGGAGATGCTGCTGCATGGCCTGTGGCCGCAGCTATTCGACATTTCCGTGATGAATTTGAATGGCATATCAATCATAAAGAACTAGCGCAAACAAGCAATTTTGGTTTACAACACTATGCGGATCCAATACATGTACCTGCATAACATTGATTATAAACTATGAGTGAACAAATATTATTTAAAGTAACGGTCGACAACATAACCATTGAAGTTCCAGCGGGCACTACTATTTTGCAAGCTGCAAGACAAATTGGGGGAACTGTTGCACCTCCCGCTATGTGTTATTATAGTAAATTAAAAGGCAGTGGTGGAAAGTGTCGCACCTGTTTAGTGGAAGTATCCAAGGGTTCCGAAAAAGATCCTCGACCCATGCCTAAGTTGGTGGCTTCTTGTCGTACGACAGTCATGGATGGAATGGAAGTGAAAAACATTACGAGTGAAAAAGTAATTGATGCGCGTGCGGGTGTTGTAGAATTTTTATTATTAAATCATCCATTAGATTGTCCTATTTGTGATCAAGCAGGTGAATGTCATTTACAAGATTTAAGTTTTGATCATGGCGCTGCAAATACGAGATATGAGTTTCAAAGGCGCACTTTTAAAAAGCATGATTTAGGAAAGCATATTCAATTACATATGACGCGTTGTATTTTATGCTACCGTTGTGTGTTTACAGCAGATGAATTAACCAATAAAAGAGTGCATGGTATTTTAGATAGAGGGGATCATGCTGAAATTGCAACTCATATTGAAAAGAGTTTAGACAATGAATTCATTGGTAATATAATTGACGTTTGTCCAGTGGGCGCATTAACTGATAAAACTTTTAGATTTAAAAATAGGGTTTGGTTTTTAAAACCAATGGATGCACATCGCGATTGTCCTACATGTTCAGGTCGAGTGACTTTATGGAATAGGGGCGATGAAGTGTTTAGGGTTACCGCACGTAAGGATGAGTGGGGAGAAATTGAAGATACACCCCAAGGTAAGCCAGGATGGATATGTAATACCTGTCGTTTTGATAAAAAGCACAGTAGTGATTGGGTGATCGAAGGTCCAAGGGCCATTAGTCGACAATCGGTTATTGCACAAGGCCATTACGCTGGAAAAGTAGGAACCACAATTCCTAATGAAACATTTTCTGCAATCAATAAGGGTCGAGCACCCCATTTGTTAATGGACATTCACAACGAAAGTGAAGTGAATCAAACCAATATACATTTAAGTGAAAACGAAAGCCCTTCGAATGGTAGTACTTTTAATCAAAATATTAATAACGGCTAATTTATCATAGTATGACATTACATTCATTTGATTGGGCCTTCGTTATTGAGAAGCTGATTTTGATAATCATCATTGTGTTGACTACTTTATTAATTACTTTATACACCACATTTGGTGAACGAAAAGTAGCGGCCATTTTACAAGACCGACCAGGTCCCAACAGAGTAGGTCCTTTTGGATTATTTCAACCTTTGGCTGATGGATTGAAACTGATTATGAAGGAAGAAATTATTCCTACTGCAGCTAGTAAGTGGTTATTTATTTTAGGACCAGGTTTGGCCATGACTGCTTCGCTTATGACATCTGCAGTTATTCCTTGGAGCACTGATTTACATTTATTTGGTCGTACCATTGCTTTACAAGTTGCCGATGTGAATATTGGCATCTTATATGTTTTTGCAGTTGTGAGTATGAGTGTATATGGTATTATGATTGGAGGTTGGGCATCTAATAATAAATTTTCATTGATGTCTGCTTTAAGAGCTGCATCGCAAGCCATTAGTTATGAAATTGCGATGGGACTTGCCTTGATTGCTTTATTAATGACAACAGGCACTTTAAGTTTAAAAACCATTGTTGCTGATCAAGTTTCTGGCCATTGGTGGAATGTAGTTTACCAACCATTGGGCTTTATTATTTTCTTTATTTGTGCGATGGCCGAATGTAATCGTACCCCCTTTGATTTACCTGAAGCTGAAAATGAATTGAACTTTGGATACCATCAAGAATATTCTTCAATGAAGTTGGGATTTTATTTATTTGCGGAATATGTCAACATGATCATGAGTAGTACCATTATGGCTTCCATGTATTTTGGAGGCTATGACTTACCCTTTTTTGATGAAAGCACTGTGGCACCTAACATCGCTGCGATGATTGGAATAGGAACACTACTTATAAAAATTGTACTCTTTGTATTTTTATTTATGTGGATTCGTTGGACCATTCCAAGGTTTAGGTATGATCAGTTGATGAACTTAGGTTGGAAAACAATGATTCCTTTAGCCTTATTTAATATGCTTTTAACAGGGGCAATGATATTAGCTAAATTATAATTTTAAAAAACGGAATAAATATAAACATGCAAGCACTTACAAATCAATCAATCTCAGTCAATCGTAAGCCCATGACTTTTTGGGAGCGTTTGTATTTGATTAATATTATAAAGGGCATGATGATTACATTTAGTCATATGTTCAAAAAGCAACCCACCATTAGATACCCTGAACAAAAAAGGGAGTTTAGTCCTGTATTCAGAGGGTTACATGTATTGAACAGAGATGAGGAAGGCCGTGAAAAATGCACTGCTTGTGGTTTATGCGCTGTGGCTTGTCCAGCCGAAGCTATAACAATGGAAGCTGCAGAAAGAATGGAAGGAGAAGAAAATTTATACAAGGAAGAAAAATACGCTGCAAAATATGAAATCAATATGCTGCGTTGTATATTTTGTGGATTGTGTGAAGAGGCTTGTCCAAAAGATGCCATTTATTTAAGTGAAACTTTTGCACCAGCCAATTATACACGCAAAGGTTTTATTTATGACAAAAACGATTTATTAATTCCAAATCCTATCACAGAAGCTGCAGCTTTTGCGGAGGCCAAAGGAGTACAAGCATAATTGACATGAGTATATTACAAATTTTATTTTTTGCATTATCTGCCTTTGCTATTGGAAGTGCTATTATGGTATTGGTAAGCAAAAATCCAATACACAGTGTGCTTTGGTTAATTTTAGTATTTTTTGCTATTTCAGGACACTATATATTATTAAATGCACAATTTTTAGCCATTGTAAATATCATAGTATACGCAGGGGCCATCATGGTGTTGTTTTTGTTTGTGATTATGTTAATTAATATTAAAAAAGACAGCGAGCCACAAAAACAATTCTTAGTGAAATTATTGGGGGTATTAGCCGGTGGTAGTTTTCTAACACTATTAGTTGCCTTAATAAGACAAACTGAACAAATGCAAGGGAGACAATTATTGATGAAGGATGGTGTGATTGGATTAATTCATCCCTTGGGAAAAGTATTATTTACCGATTATGTCGTGCCTTTTGAAATAAGTAGCGTCTTATTTTTAAGTGCGATGGTGGGTGCGGTTATTATTGGAAAAAAATAAATTTATTTCGTATGCCTATACAGTATTATATCTTTTTGTGTTTAGCTCTTTTTAGTATTGGAGTAACAGGAGTGTTAACTCGCCGTAATGCCATTGTGGTATTTATGTGTATTGAACTTATGCTAAACGCAGTAAACTTATTATTAGTCGCTTTTTCTAAAATGTTTCATGGATTGGCTTTGGCAACTGATGCTACAACTACCGTAGGGATCGAAGGGCAAGTGTTTGTGTTTTTTATCATGGTAGTGGCTGCTGCAGAAGTAAGCGTTGGTTTGGCAATTATTGTTATGATGTATCGTAATACCCATTCTGTAGATATTAATTTCTTAAACAGATTAAAGAACTAATTTAATTCAACATGAAAGTAATCATTGGTTTTATAGTACTTTGGCCGCTTGTTGGATTTTTATTCAACGGACTAGGACGACATTTTTGGAGTAAAAAGTTGGTGGCGTATAAAGCAACTGGCTATGTTGTTGCTTCATTTATTGCTAGCATTTTTGCATTTATGCAAGTACAAACTCATGGCGCTGTTTCGGTTCATTATTTTGATTTTATAAATACAGCTCACTTAAAAATACCCTTTGATTTAAAAGTTGATGCATTGTCTTCCCTTTTTTTATTGGTCATCACTGGGGTGGGTTCATTGATACATTTGTATTCTACTGCTTATATGAAACAGGAGTCTTCCTCCGATTATGCGCGGTATTTTTCCTATCTGAACTTATTCATCTTCTCCATGTTGATCTTGGTATTGGGAGATAATTTTGTGATTATGTTTATTGGGTGGGAGGGTGTAGGACTTTGTTCTTATTTATTAATAGGATATTGGTTTACGAATACTCATTTTAATTATGCTGCTAAAAAAGCCTTCATCATGAATCGAATTGGTGATCTAGGATTTTTATTAGCTATTTTTTGGTTGATAGCGAAACTAGGCACCGTGAGTTATAGTGAAGTTTTTACAGCAGAAAGTATTGCTAAATTATCTACTACCGATATCACTGCAATCACCTTATTGCTGTTTGTAGGTGCCATGGGTAAGAGTGCTCAAATACCATTATATACTTGGTTGCCAGATGCGATGGCGGGCCCAACACCAGTATCTGCATTAATACATGCTGCTACCATGGTAACGGCTGGGATTTATATGATTACTCGGAGCCATCTTTTATTTAGTCATACCGAGATGACGCAAAATGTGATTGCTATTATTGGAATAAGTACTGCTTTATTAGGTGCTACCATTGCACTAAAACAAAACGATATAAAAAAGGTATTGGCTTATTCAACAGTGAGTCAATTGGGATATATGTTTTTAGGATTAGGAGTGGGTGCTTATTCAGGAGCTGTATTTCATGTGATCACACATGCTTTTTTTAAAGCTTTATTATTCTTAGGCGCAGGTTCTGTTATACATGCGATGCATCATGAACAAGATATTCAAAAAATGGGAGGCTTGAAATCTAAATTGCCTATCACGCATCTTACTTTTTTAATTGGATGTATTGCTATTGCAGGTATTCCTCCATTTAGCGGATTCTTTTCAAAAGATGAAATATTAGCAGCAGCTTATGCCAAAAATCCAGTGTACTGGTTTTTAGCTATCCTAGGTTCTGCCATGACTGCATTTTATATGTTCCGTTTGTACGCCACTACTTTCTTAGGAAAGTTCAGAGGCACACCCGAACAGGATCATCATTTACATGAATCTCCATTAGCAATGACTTTACCCTTAATCATTTTAGCGGTATTGAGTGCTATTGCTGGGGCTATTGGTATTCCTGAAATCATGGGAGGACATCATTGGATTGGACAACAACTATCAAGCATTGTAGGAGCTGCAAAGGAGACTACTTTAAGTCATGCAACAGAATGGACATTAATGGGTGCTTCCACTTTGCTGGCCCTTTTAGCCTGCTTGTTTGCGGTAACCAAGTATCGTCAAAAAGCAGATGGCGAACCCACCACCCCATTAGGTAAATTATTATATCAAAAGTGGTATGTGGATGAATTTTATGATGCGCTGATTGTACAGCCTTTAAATAAATTCGCTGGTTTTTTAAAAAATAGTATCGAAAAAAAGGTCATTGATGGCGCCATCAATGGTACTGGAAAAATTGTTCAATATAGTGCTCGTCAATTAAGACTGATTCAAAATGGTCAAGTTGGGTATTATATTTTATTTATGGTCTTTAGCATTGTACTATTATTAATACTTTGGTTTAATGACACTATTATATTGCGATTTTATTACACATTGATTAAATAAATTATTTTTAAGCTATATGTTACTTTTATTCATATTAATTCCACTGCTTACCGCAATGCTGCTGCTTTTTGTTAAAAACAACAAAATGGCAAATAATATTGCAGTGTTAACGACAATAGTCACATTAGGCGTAGCCATTTTTGTTGCATTCAAAGGTGCAGTTGATTATAATCAACCTTGGATTTTAATTTTGAATACTCGTTTTTTATTACATGCAGATGGGTTAGCTAAAATCTTAATTTTATTAACGGGTATCAGCTTTCCTGCAATTATAATCGCGACAACGCAAAATCAACCCAAACAAAAAAATATTTTTCTTTCTTTGTTGTTATTTACGCAAAGTGGATTAATGGGTGTGTTTTTAGCAGGAGATGCTTTGTTATTTTATTTTTTCTGGGAATTAGCATTGATCCCTGTTTATTTTTTAAGTTCCATTTGGGGTGGTGAAAAAAGAGTGGCCGTTACTTTCAAGTTTTTCATCTATACTTTTTTAGGATCCTTGTTGATGTTAGTAGGAATTATCTTATTATACATTCACACAAGTGAACAAAATTTCTTGATTTCAACTTTGATGCATGCTAGTTTAACCCCGATTCAACAAGCCACTGCATTTGTATTATTTTTTCTTGCCTTCGCAATCAAAATGCCCCTCTTCCCTTTACATACTTGGCAACCTGACGCTTATGAGCAATCTCCAACTGCAGTGACAATGGTGTTAAGTGCAGTGATGGTTAAGATGGGATTGTATGGTGTAATACGTTGGTTATTACCTTTATTCCCTTTGGCAGCTAAGACAAATGCTTTATTTATTGTAAGCTTATCGATTGTGGGTGTTTTATATGCTTCCTTTATTGCGATTCGTCAGGATGACATTAAACGCTTAATTGCTTATTCCTCAATTGCGCACATAGGTTTAATGAATGCTGCTTTATTTACACAAAATCAAATTGGATTACAAGGTGTTTTAATTCAATTGTTTTCTCATGGTATTAATGTTTTAGGACTTTGGATAGTTGCCGATATTATTGAACAACAAACAGAAATTAGATCCATGAAACAAATGGGAGGGCTTGCTAAAGCACAACCTACCTTAGCCATTTTATTAGTGGGGTTTGCACTTGCCAATATCGCATTGCCTTTAACCAACGCCTTTGTGGGCGAATTTTTAATTTTCAATAGCTTATTCCAATTTAATATTTGGGCTGCGGCTTTTGCTGGTGTAAGTGTCGTTTTATCTGCCATTTATACTTTAAACATGATTCAAAAAGTAGCTTATGGTGAATTAAGTACGCCGATGCAAGCCATGAATACACCTAATAAAAATGCACAACTAGTTTTAATCATTTTATTAGTCATTGTTTTTGTTACAGGAATATTTCCACAACCGCTATTCAATTTAACGGCAGATAGTTTACAACAAATCATAATCAAATAATTAAATAAATTAGTAATGAACGCAATTATAGTTTCTGCATTATTAGGTGTGATCATGATGTTTTCTTCCTGGTGTGTTAAAGGTGAGCGAACTCAAAAAACGATTGCCTTATTTGGTATGGCCGTTTTAATTATTGCTAATTTAGCCCAAATGAACGGATGGTATGTAGTAAATTATGACACAAAGTTGATGCTGACATTTTCTAGATTTGGATTATACGCCAACACTTTATTATTCGGTCTTACCTTTATTTATATTTGGATTAATGGAGAAGAAATTTCAAAAATTGGAAATCACGCCGCTGATTTTTATGCCTTATTCTTTTTTATGCTTTGTGGTGTGAGTGTACTTACTTCATTTGATAATTTATTGATGTTATTTATAGGCATTGAAATATTATCTATCCCTTTATACATTTTAACAGGGTCGGATAAAAAAAGCTTATTTAGTAATGAAGCTGCTATCAAATATTTTTTAATGGGTTCATTTTCAACAGGCATTCTTTTATTAGGCATCACGCTAATTTATGGTGCTACGGGTAGTTTTCATTTAAGGGTTCCACAAACGGGACTTAAATATGAGCAATTCATGACATCGGCAGGTTTGATTTTAATATTTGCTGCTATGAATTTTAAAGTATCTGCAGCCCCCTTTCATTTTTGGACACCCGATGTTTATGATGGAGCTCCTACTGTGTTCACTTCATTTATGGCAACCATAGCCAAAGCGGCTGGCTTTATTGCTTTTATAACTATTTTTCAGACGCAATACAAAGCGTTAGGATATACCTGGGGCCTTATTTTACCTTTTGTTATTATTAGTACATTACTAGTGGGCAATGTAACAGCTGTGTTTCAACGAAGCGTTAAAAGGATGTTGGCCTATTCTAGTATAGCGCAAGCAGGTTTTATGTTATTTGCTTTATATGGTACATCAACACTTGCTAATGAGGGCATTTTATTATACATGGTAGTTTACTCATTAGCTAGTATTGGCATTTTTGCTGTACTGATAAAAATGAAAGAAAATAGTATTGAAGCTTTTCATGGTTTAGGAAAAACCCATCCATTTTTGGCCTTTTTAACAACTGTTTTTTTATGTTCCTTAGCTGGCATTCCTATTACAGGCGGTTTTTTTGCAAAATACTATATGATCAATTCTATCTTATTGGCAGGTGCAGGGCTTTGGTTGGTGATCGTGGCAATGGTTTTTGCTACCATTAGTGTCTATTATTATTTCAAAGTAATTCAAGCTATGTATTTTGTTGAAGGGAATCCTGCCATCATGGAATTGGATAAGACCTACACATATAAGTTGTCGGTGATTGCCATTTTACTGCTTATCCTTGGTGTTTTCCCAAGTTTATTGTTCAATTATCTCTACTTTTAACCGCTCTTCATTTAGTAGGGCTTTTGAAATTGACTTTGTTTTAATCTGTACTACCTTTATTGTTCAATAAAATTGTGAGCATGACGCTTCAGGATTCATTTATATTAGCTTGGCGCACTGTAAAAAGCAACAAATTAAGAACTAGTATTACTGTTGCCATAATTGCATTTGGCATCATGGCACTCATTGGAATTATCACGGCTATTTCTGCAATGAATCAAAGTTTAAAAGAGAATTTTTCTTTTATGGGCGCGAATGCCTTTAGCATTCGATATAAGGAAATGAATGCGCGTATCATGGGCGGGGGTGGTGGTAGCCAGGAGGATTTTGTAAAAGCCAAAAAATCCCAAAAGGAAAAAAAATCAAATTTAGATAAGCCAATAAGATTAGAGGAATCCACTTATTTTAAGGAGCATTATAGTTTTAATAGAGCGCAGGTAAGTGTATATCGTCGTGGTAATGGTAATAATGAATTGCATTATAAAAATAAAAAAACGAACCCGCAAGTCACTATGTGGGGTGCCGATGAAAATTATATAGGAGTAAATGGATATGAATTAAATGTAGGCCGTAATTTAAATAATGTGGATTTAGAAAGTGGGCGTAATGTTTGTTTAATTGGAAGCAATGTGGCTGCTAAATTATTTCCGGCTAATCCTGAAAAAAGTGTAGACAAGGTTATTTTAGTTGGAGGTAAACCTTATCGAGTGGTTGGCTTGTTGAAATCAAAAGGTTCAAGTGCCATGATGCGCCAGGATGATATTGTGGTTACTTCTGTTAAAAATTTAAGACAATATCAAATTAATAATTCCTATCAAATTGGAGTAATGGTGAATAATGTTGCCGAGTTAGATCCCGCAATTGGTGAATCGATGGAGCAAATGAGAAAAGCAAGAAGATTAATTCCAAGTGAATCCGAGAATTTTGTAATTGATAAAAGTGACAAATTTGCTGATATGTTCATTGGCTTTTTAGCTGGTATCAGTGGCGCAGCGGGCGCCATTGGAATGATTACCTTAATTGGCGCTGCTATTGGTTTAATGAATATTATGTTAGTGGCAGTGAATGAAAGAACAAGGGAAGTGGGTTTGATCAAAGCCCTTGGCGGAAAGAAAAAAGATGTGCGTCGTCAATTTTTATTTGAAAGTATTTTAATAAGTGTTTTAGGAGCAGTGTTTGGAATTATTTTAGGTGTATTGGTTGGTAATATTTTTAGTTTGGTATTGCATACTGGTTTTGTCATTCCATGGATGTGGGTGATTATTGGTATAGCGATTTGTTCTTTTGTAGGATTGGTTGCTGGTATTTATCCAGCAATGAAAGCGGCAGCGTTAAATCCAATCGATGCATTAAGGTATGAATAGTTTACAATTGTAAAGTATAAAATAAATTGACGAAAAAGAAAAACCCCACTCATTTTGAGTGGGGTTTTTCTTTTTATAAAAATGCGAATGAACTATTTCGGGTCCAATGCTTTTTTAATTCTGTCTTGTAAATCATCATAGTGACTTTGAGTAACTGGGTCACTTGAATGAGCTGACTTTAAAGAAGCAGCTAATTTTTTTAATTGAGATTTAGCTTCGGAAATGATATCTGAATTCTCAATATCCATTGGAGCACCCACTCTAATGCCAGCAGTAGCAGCGGCTGCAGCAATAGGATTGATTAATCCATGAAGTTGGCTCACATATGTTTTTTGTAAATTACGACGAAATACATCTGTCGGTTTTTGTGTGGTTAATTCGTCAAACAAACCTTTTCTTAGATCATCCATCATTTCATGTAATGAATAAGTTGCATTGCTGAAACGAGTATTGCTTGTATTAAGTCTTAATAAACGACCCTTATCTAATAAACTTCTTAAAGTATTCGTTTGTATACTTTGAACACGCTCATTACCAACAGGGTTTGAAATTTTATTCAAAATGGAATTATCTAATAGCCAATTAGGAGTTGTAAATAATTGTGATTGTAAAAAAGCCATTGCGCTTTTTTGAATTGCAACAGGAGTTGGCGAATATATATCACCCGGCTCCTCGACACTTTTGATTGTTTCATAAACACCTCCTATATTTTTAGTCACATGGCCCATATATCTACTAAACTGACCTGCCAATTGCATGTAGATATCATTTAAATTTTCATATCTATCTGCTTCTTCTTTTGTCCACTCAGGAATTTTAGTAATAATGCGTTTTAAATTTTTAATACCATATTCACTAGCTAAAACAGAGTTGTCTCCTAAATCCTCAGTTTGTGCACGAGGATCTGATCCATAACCTTCTCCGCCAAACCAAACTCTTGGATTACTTTTCAAATTATCAATAATCCATTTGTTGTTTGTTTTTTTATCATCATTAACATCACTTTGTCCAGTATAGGTATATCCCCATTGTATTGCCCATTTATCATAATCACCTATACGTGGGAATAGTCCCTTTTCATTAATGTTATCTTCAGGTTGTGCAACATAATTAAATCGAGCATAGTCCATAATAGAAGCAGTATGTCCATTTGCCTCAACCCATTTTTTATCTCTTAATTTTTCAACAGGCGTTCTACTACTACTACCCATATTATGTCTTAAACCTAAAGTGTGTCCAACTTCATGAGAGGAAACAAAACGAATTAAGTTACCCATTAAGTCGTCGTTAAATTTCATTTTTCTTGCATTGCTATCTACTGCAGCAGTTTGAATCATAAACCAATCATGAACCAAGTTCATTACATTATGGTACCATCCAATATGACTTTCTAAAATTTCACCACTTCTTGGATCATGTACTTGTGGACCATATGCGTTTTCAATATCAGAGGCAAAATAACGAATTACTGAATAACGTGCATCTTCCAAACTCATAGTGCTATCATTAGGCCATTCTTTACCACTAATAGCATTTTTCCAACCTGCTTTTTCAAAAGCCACATTCCAGTCATTCACGCCTGCTATTAAATAGGGCACCCACTTTTTTGGAGTTGCAGGGTCGATATAATAAACGATGGGTTTTATAGGCTCCACTAACATTCCCTTTTTATAATTTTCAATATCCTCAGGTTTTGGCTCCAATCTGTAACGAACTGCAAAAACTTGATTTTCTACCTTATGTTGCCCATCAGAGTACTCTACAAAATTGTCTGCAAAATAACCCACCCTTGGATCAAATAATCTGCGGTTCATAGGTACTTCAGGAAGTAATAAAACAGAGGTATTTAATTCAACCGTAACAGCACCTGCATTGTTAACAGCAGGAATATTACTGCCCCCGCCTCCTGGAGCACTTCCGCCACCGGCAGACGCTGAGAAGGTTTTCACCGTTCTAATTTCAATATTCTTAGGGTAAGATTTGATACTTTGAATATAAGATCTGTCCGAAGCGATAGAAGATAAGTTAAGAGATTTTTTTTCGGCACTTGTTAAGCTAACTGCTTGATTGTCTCCTTTAAAGAAGTCAGTGACATCAATAATTGAGCTATTTGAATCTTTCCCATAGGCTTTTATGTCAAATGCAGCTACAATTGGGTCCAAATAGGAGTTTTTTACAGCGGTTGCAATGGTTTGTGTGGAATCTGCCTTGCTAATCAAGCTTACGACACGCATAAAAATACGATCATTAGGCCCCTTTTCAAATAAGATAGTTTGTTCATTTACCTCTTCTCCGCCATATTTACTAGCACCACCTGGTACTTTTATATAGCGGGTGACAGCCAATAATTCTCTACCCAATAGGTTGTCGGGGATGTCAAAATAGTACTTGTCGTCCAAGGAATGTACTGTAAAAACGCCTTTATGGCTCACTGCTTTTTTTGTAATAACGTCCGCGTATGCCTTAGGTCCTGTTTTTGCCGGAGGAACGTCTTTTTTTAAGCTATTAGAAGCGCTTGAGTCTTGTTTTTGGCCTGGTATTTGCTCAGATTTTGGACCAGGTCGTTGTCCTTGAACACTGCTTTGCATTAGGGCTAAAAAGCCTAATGCTGCTATGATTTTTTTCATATTAAACATTATTTAATTATAAAATAGAGTAGTAAATATACAGGATTAGAGGGACAGATGTTTTTTTTGTAAAACTTTATAATAAAAAAATAGGTTGAAATTTGTTTGGTACAATAATTTACTTATTTTGTAACCCCTTAGAAACTACCAATTCGCAATTTTGAGTAAAAATTTGATCGGTAACCAAGAGGATTAAATCAAAATTTAATTTAAAACTAAAATCAATTGTATCATGGCTGATCTTTCAAAATCAACTGCAACAGCTAAGAGCGCTGCACAGCCTCAAGAAGGCGGAAATTTAGTTGCAACTTTAGCACCTATTGTTTGTATCGTATTAGGTTATGTTATTTGGCGCTTTGTGCTAGGTAACGCTAGTAATTTTACAAATCCTGATCCAAACGGTGGATTTTGGCCTTCGCACAAAGGACCAAAAGGAACATTTACAAAAATGTATGAGGGTGGAATCGTGGTTCCAGTTTTAATTGGTAGTTTATTAATTGTTTTAACTTTTGTAATTGAAAGATTATTGACAATTAAAAAAGCTGCTGGAAATGGAAACATAACAGAGTTTATCCGTAAAATACAATTTCATTTAGCAAATAAAGAAGTAGATAAAGCACTTGCTGAATGTAATAAGCAAAAAGGATCTGTGGGTAATGTAATGAAATCTGGTTTGACAAAATACAAAGAGATGATTTCAAATACTGAATTAGACACTGATCAAAAAGTATTGAACATTCAAAAAGAAATTGAAGAAGCAACTGCTTTAGAATTACCAATGTTGGAAAAGAATTTAGTTTTCTTATCAACCATCGCTTCTGTTGCAACCTTATTAGGTTTGTTTGGAACGGTATTAGGTATGATTCGTTCTTTCTCTAAATTAGGTGAAGAAGGTGGTGGTGAAGCTGCTCGTGAATTATCGCAAGGTATTTCTGAGGCGTTGTATAATACTGCATTAGGTATTGGTACATCTGCTGTAGCGATCATTATGTATAATGTATTCACAACAAGAATAGATGGAATTACATATGGTATCGATGAGTCTGGTTTCACATTGACTCAAAGCTTTGCAGCAAACTACAAATAGTAGTAAACAACTTAATTTCATTTTAGGTGTAATGCCTAATAATTTTTAAAAGACTATACAATGGGTAGAGCCAAATTACCTCGTAAGAGTACCACCATCGACATGACTGCCATGTGTGATGTGGCTTTCCTTTTATTGTCTTTCTTTATCTTGACGACAAAATTTAAACCTTCTGAAGCCATTGCGGTAACGACACCAAGTTCGGTATCTTCCAAAGTTGCTCCTACCAAGGATTTCGTTTTGATCACTATTGATAAAGATGGCAAAGTATTTCTAACCATTGATGATAAGCAAAAAAGAGAAACCATCGCTAATTCCTTAAATGCAACAAAAAATTTAGGAATAGATGTGGCCGCGTTTAAAAGTGCCAATTTTATTGGAGCCCCTTTTAGTGGATTATCTTCATTCTTATCCATCACTGAAGAAAATAGAAAAGGGAATGCGTTACCTGGTATTCCTTGTAAAGATTCAACTAATAATGAATTAATTACTTGGATACAAGTAGTACATGAAGCGTATGCGGGTACTAAATTAGAGCTATTATTGAAAGGGGATAACCTTGCAAAATATCCAGCTTTTAAGGGAGTACTTACAGCGTTTAAGAAAAATAATATTCAAAAGTTTCAAATGATTACCAATCCTGAAAATGCACCAGTAGGTTCAGAATTGTATAAAAAATCAATGGCTGGAGAAAAACAGGACAATTAATTATAAACTAATAAAAGCTATTTGTTATGGCAGAATTAGATACCTCGGGTGGTGGACATAAAAAGAAAGGACCAGGGGTCAAAAAAGGAAAAAAGCTTTCAACGCGTGTGGATTTAACACCGATGGTGGACTTAGGTTTCTTATTGATCACCTTCTTTATTTTCACGACCACGATGAGTCAACCGACCGCTATGAAGTTGCTTTTACCTGATGATAAAGCAAAACCTGAGGAACAAAATAAAGCAAAGGAATCAGGGGCATTGACCATCTTAATGGGTAATGATAATCATATCTATTATTATGAAGGACAATTAAAAGTAGACGCCTCTAATTTTTTATCAGCTTCTTATAATGGTGAAAATTCAATTCGCGATATCATCTTAAAGAAGAAGGCATATGTTCGCAGTATTGCTCAAGATCCTAACGATCCTGAACATGATCTAGTAATAGTGATAAAACCAAGTGCTAATTGTACTTACAAAAATGTGATTGATATATTGGACGAGATGTCAATCAATGTAGTAAAAAAATATGCATTAGTAGATATTTTTGACATCGAGGAGCAATTGGTAAAAAAATCAGATGATAATTCAAAATCTACTAGCAATTAAAAGCATTTAAAAATGGACATAAACAAAATATTAACCGCCGACATTCTAGACCTCATTTTTGAGGGTAGATTTAAGGAGTATGGTGCTTATGAGTTGAGGAAAACATACAATGATCGCCTAAAGAAAGCGTTGATTGGAATGATTTCTGTCACTTTAATTTTGGGAGGTGTTGCTATTTGGTCTAACAGTGTAAAAAAAGCTAAGACTGATATTGTAGTAACGGATGTTTCTTTAACAGATGTTGCGCAAGAAAAAAAGCCACCACCACCACCACCACCACCACCTAAACAAGAACCACCTAAAGTGGAAATGGCAAAATTTACACCTCCGAAAATTGTAAAAGATGAGGAAGTGAAAAAAGAAGATGAGGTAAAAGAGGTAGAAAAATTAGAAGATGTTAAACTTGGAGTACAAGATCAAAAGGGTATTAAAGATGATGGCTTGGTCCCTGTTGAACAAAGTACAGGAATTGTAGAAGCTCCAAAAGAAGATGATGAAAATAAAATCTTCACTGTGGTACAAGTTCCTGCTGAATTCCCAGGTGGACAACAAGGTTGGATTCGTTATTTGGAAAGAACATTAAATAGGGATTTGCCAGTTGAAAATGGTGCCCCTACTGGAAAATATAGCGTAGTCGTATCTTTTATTGTATCAAAAGATGGTTCAATTTCAGAGGTAAAAGCCGAAAATGATCCAGGATATGGTACAAAAGATGAAGCGGTTCGTGTTATTCAAAGAGGTCCAAAATGGAAGCCAGCTATTCAAAATGGCCGTAATGTAATTTATCGCCATCGTCAAGCAATTGTATTCATGGTTTCTGAAGATTAAAGAATATAACTAATACTAATACCATCCCTCCTTAGTTTTCTAAGGAGGGATTTTTATTTTAAAAAGCTACCTTTGCATATGCGTGAAAATCTAAGTTCATGGAATGATACAATAGTGGCTTTGGCTACTGCGCCTGGTTTAGGGGCGATCGCAGTTATAAGAATTAGTGGTTCAGAGGCGATTCAAATTGTAAATAGTGTATTTGCAAATAAGGATTTAGAGCAAGCTAAAACGCATACCGCACATGTCGGTAAATTAATGGAGGGAATTCAAGTAATAGATGAAGTGGTCGTCACTTTATATCGTGCTCCCAAATCTTATACAGGTGAAGAAGTGGTAGAAATATCATGTCATGGCTCACCTTTTATTCAAGATAGTATTTTACAATTAATGATTCAATCTGGAGCTAGAATGGCGAAGCCTGGAGAATTTACACAAAGGGCATTTTTAAATGGTAAGTTAGATTTAACACAAGCCGAAGCGGTAGCCGATTTAATAGCGAGTAATACCGAAGCTTCTCGAAAAGCGGCCTTGTATAATTTAAAAGGAGGTTTCTCCATTGATTTGAAATTAATGCGCGAAAAACTAATTAAATTTTCGGCACTCATTGAATTAGAACTTGATTTTTCACAAGAGGATGTAGCATTTGCAAACAAAAAGGAATTAGAAATTTTGGTGCAACAGTTGCAATTAAAAACCAACACATTATTGGAGTCATTTAAATTAGGTAATGTAATAAAAAATGGAGTACAAGTAGCCATCGTAGGAAAACCCAATGCTGGAAAATCAACTTTGCTAAATACATTATTAAATGAACATCGCGCTTTGGTAAGTGAGATACCTGGCACGACAAGGGATACAGTCGAGGAATATTTAAATATTCAAGGAGTTTTATATAAATTAATTGACACTGCTGGAATAAGACAACAAACCGCTGATGTTATTGAACAAATGGGTATTGATAAAAGCAGAGAAAAAATACAAGAAGCGGATATTGTCATTGCATTATTTGATGTGAATACAACAACACTAGAACAAATCACTACATGGGAAAAGGAAATAGGGGTTGATAAAATAATTTTAGTAGGTAATAAAATTGACTTGGCGAATGAGGAAAAGATGTCCCCGTTTCATACTTTACAAAATATCATTTTTATTTCTGCAAAGGATAAAGACAATATTGAATCCTTGAAAACAGCTATCACCCAAAAAGTAATAGGCGATGGCTTTAATAAAGAAGGGACCATTATTACGAATGCACGACATGTGAGCTCCTTGCAAAAATTATTATTTGCCTTAAACGATATTGAAACGGGTTTAATTGAAAATATTACTGGCGATTTATTAGCTTTAGATATAAGACAAGCCCTTCATTATTTAGGTACCATCACTGGTGAAATTACCAATGAAGATCAATTAGATTTTATTTTCTCCAAATTCTGTATTGGAAAGTAATACTTGGTATAATTATTATTAAACTAACATCCGTTATTTAAAGTAAGAATTACACTAGTCGACGTAAATCTATAGGCATAGGCCTAGATGCTAAATTTCTGTTAAGAATCAAGAATTAAAAATTTACATTAGATATTATATTGTTATTATACAAATCTTTATATATTATATAATAATAAATATGTATTTGTTTGCATTAATTACCTCAATATTTGATAAATTACATATGTGTAAATTATACACATTACTAAGATTGCGGAAATTGATTGCTTGATAAATGAAAAAACTGATTGCTTTGTTTTTTTTAACAACAGTAATGAATGCCAATGGGCAGCTACTTAAAACCGATCCAAATTTTATTTTGGAGTCGAGCAATAATGTTTTGGTTACAGCTGATGCCAACAAAGGAAATAAAAAATTAAAAGATTATACTGGCGAGGTTTATGTACACATTGGTGTCATCACTAATTTAAGTGCGAATAGTGGTGCTTGGAGATATGTTCCATCCTTTTCAGTATGGGGAGGAACAGATAGTCGCATTAAATGTACTTCTATTGGAAATAATAAATGGACTTACACTTTTCCAGGAACACTAAGATCTTTTTTTGGTTTAACAGATCCTTCAGAAAAAATATTAAAGTTGGCTATCTTATTTAGAAATGCCGCAGGTACTGCACAATTAGCAAACGAGGATAATTCAGATATGTTTTTAACTGTGGTTAATAATCAGTTTCAAGTTAAAATAGATACCCCATTCATGCAACCTCTTTACCAGCCTCAGTTTGAAGCTATTAAGAAATCGGTAGGGGATACTTTGTTTTTAAGTGCATCTTCAACAGAAAACGCTAATTTATCTTTTTACTATAATGATACATTATTAAAATCGGTCACTAATTCAAATTCCCTATCTGCCTATAAAATTGTGAATAGTATTGGCACGCAAAATATTATGATGGTAGGAGACAATGGAACTGTTTTAGCAAAAGACTCACTTCGTTTTTTAGTATCAGGTGATATTTCATTAAAAGATTTGCCAGCCGGTGTAACCGATGGGATAAATTATCACGAGGGTGATACTTCAGTTACATTGGTACTGTATGCGCCTAAAAAATTGAGTGTTACAGTTGTTGGCGATTTTAATAATTGGACGCCTGGTTTATCGGATGTGATGAATATGACAAAAGACAGTAGTCGTTTTTGGGTAAAAATAAATGGATTAAAACCTGGACAAGAATATGCTTATCAATATTTAATTGATAATAATTTAAGAGTAGCAGATTATAAAACTGAAAAAATATTGGATCCTATAAATGATTCCTATATTCCTAGTACTACTTATCCAAATTTAATGGCTTATCCGACTGGCAAAGCATCAGGAATGGTAAGTGTATTACAAACAGCAAAACCAAAATATGCATGGAAAGACAATGGTTTTGTAAGACCCGATAAAAAGAATTTGATCATTTACGAATTGCTCATCCGTGATTTTGTTCAAAAGCAAAATTTTCAAACATTAAAGGACAGTTTGAATTACCTAAAAAAATTAGGGATCAATGCAATTGAAATCATGCCTTTTTCAGAATTTGAAGGCAATGATAGTTGGGGGTACAATCCTAATTTTTACTTTGCACCTGATAAATATTATGGTACCGAATTAGCAATTAAAGAATTTATTGATTCTGCACATGCCAAAGGAATAGCTGTTATTATGGATATGGTTTTAAATCATGTTTTTGGATCATCTCCTCTAGCACAAATGTATTGGGATAACACGAATAATGCTCCGTCTGCTACTAACCCTTGGTTAAACAAGGTCGCAAAACATCCTTTTAATGTTGGGAATGATTTTAACCATGAGTCGGCGGCTACCAAAAAATTAGTGTCTAGTGTGGTTAGACATTGGCTAACGCAATATCATATTGATGGATTTAGGTGGGATATGTCAAAAGGATTTACTCAAAAAAATACATTAAGTGATGTGACTGCTTGGGGTGCATATGATGCATCTCGTATTGCCATTTGGAAGAATATTTATGATTCGATGCAAAAAGCTTCTATAAATAGTTATTGTATTTTGGAACATTTTGCAGACAATACCGAGGAAAAGGAGTTAGCAGATTACGGCATGTTGTTGTGGGGCAATGCCAATTATAATTTTAATCAAGCTACGATGGGATTTACTACAGATGCATCCCTGAATAGTGCTTTTGCAAATGGCAGAGGTTGGAACCAACAACACTTGGTGACCTATATGGAGAGTCATGATGAGGAAAGGCTCATGTATAAAAATATTAGTTTTGGAAATTCAAGTGGGACTTATACGACAAGGGATCTAAATACAGGGCTTAAGCGTAATGAAATGGCTGCTGCCTTTTGGGCTTTAACACCAGGTCCTAAAACCATGTGGCAATTTGGTGAACTTGGGTATGACTATTCTATTAATACTTGCACTGATTTATCGGTTAATAATAATTGTAGATTATCAGACAAGCCTATCAAATGGGATTATAATACCAATGCCAACCGAAAAGGGTTGTACAACGCGTATGCTCAATTTTTAAAATTAAGAAATAATTCTTCCTATACGAATGATTTTATTTCTAATAAATATACTTTAAATACAACTGGGGTATTAAAGTCAATGCAGTTAAATGGGGATTCAATTAAATTGGTCGTGGTAGGTAATTTTGATGTAAATGCAGCAACGGCAAGTGTTCCTTTTCCAGCAGATGGAATTTGGTACAGCGTTTTTTCTAACAAATATCAGCCAGTCTTGGGTGGAAATGCTTCTTTAACACTTCAGCCAGGAGAATATTATGTATATGCTAATAAAAATATTTCAACCACTGTTATTACAGATGTATTAAATATAGGAATGCCTGAATTAAATATGCCGGTTACGATTTCGCCTAATCCATTACGAACTTCAGCTATGATTCGTTATCAATTACCCGAAAGTGGGCAATTAAATATTCATGCATATGATATGAATGGGAATGATTGCGGCCTTTTATATTCTGGATTTAAGTTAAAAGGGAATCAACAATTTATGATTACAAAAAATGCTAGCATGCAAATGCCTGGCATGTACTTTATATCAATCACTTTAAACCAAAAACAAAAAATCAATAAACTTTTAATTACAAATTAACAATTCTTAAACTCGAAATCGTAAATCTATGAACATGAAAAAAACACTTGTCGCATTGTTGCTAGCAGTAATCTGCTTGCCTTCATTTGCACAAGATCGTACGGTTACTGGTAAAGTAACCGACGCCAAAGACGGTTCTCCTTTGGTTGCAGCTTCTGTTGTTGTTAAAGGAACTAAAAAAGGTGTAAGTACATCCGCGGATGGCACTTTTACTTTGAAAGTTTCTAGCTCTGACAATACAGTAATCGTTTCTTTTTTGAACTATGCAACTAAGGAAGTATCTATCAAAGGTCAAAGCGCTATCAATGTAGCTTTGACTCAAAATGCCGACCAATTAGGTGATGTTGTCGTTATTGGTTATGGTTCTGTTCGCAAAAAAGACTTAACTGGAAGCGTTGCTAATGTTTCTTCTAAGGATTTTGTGCAAGGACAATTAACCAGCCCAGAACAACTTATCGCAGGGAAAGTGGCTGGTGTACAAATTACTTCTAATGGTGGTGCTCCTGGTTCAGGAAGTACAATTAGAATTAGAGGTGGTGCTTCGCTTAATGCAAGTAACGATCCTTTAATTGTAATTGACAATGTGCCATTAAGTAACAATGGTATATCAGGTGTGGCCAATCCTCTTTCATTAATTAACCCTAATGACATTGAAACATTTACTGTTTTAAAAGATGCATCTGCTTCTGCTATATACGGATCTCGTGCATCCAATGGGGTTATTATCATTACCACTAAAAAAGGTGCAAAAGGAGCTACAAAATATAATTTTAGTTCTCAAGTATCTGTTGGAAAAGTCACTAAATATGTAGATGTATTATCAGCTGAAGATTTTACAGTTTTAGTATACCTTAATGGAACTAAAGCTCAAAATGCTTTAAGAGGAACATCAAATACTGATTGGCAAAAACAAATTTTCCAAGATGCTGTCACTTCTGAAAATAATTTTAGTGCAGCTGGATCAATTAAGTCAATGCCTTTTCGTTTTTCAGCAGCTACCTTATCTCAAGAAGGTACTTTAAAAACTGGCAAATTAGACAGAACTACGCTTGGATTAAATTTAAGTCCAAAATTTTTCAATAATTCTTTGAAAATAGATTTGAATGCTAAAACTTCTTTCAGTAGAAGTCGTTTTGCTGATCAAGGTGCTATTGGAAATGCTGTTACATTTGATCCTACTAAACCTGTTTATTCAACTAATCCAACAGCGTTTGGTGGCTATTTTGAGTGGCTTGATGCAGGTTCAACTACTGGATTAGCAGGTTTGGCACCAAAAAATCCAGTTGGATTATTGATGCAAAAGAATGACGTAAGTAATGTAAATAGAACAATTGCAAATGCAGATGTTGATTATACTTTACCATTCTTCAAAGATTTGAGAGTTCATGCTAATGTGGGTATTGATGTATCGAATGGTTCAGGAACGATTTTCATTCCTGGAACAGCCGCGTCAACTTACAAGCGTTATAATGGTGTAGGCGGTGTTAATAATGAATACAAGCAAGAAAATTCGAATTTATTGGCTGAGACTTATTTGAATTATTCAAAATATGTTGACAATATCCAAAGTAAATTTGATGTGATTGCAGGATATGCTTATCAAGATTTTCAATCAAAGAATTATAATTATAGCGATAGGACAGCTTGGGGTCCAGTTGTAACTTCACCAAATTTCCTATATGATATACCTGAAAATAATTTAGTATCCTATTATGGTAGATTTAATTATTCTTTAAAAGGAAGATATTCATTAACAGCATCGGTTCGTCAAGATGGATCATCAAGATTTAATAGTGCTAACCGTTTTGCAACCTTCCCTTCTTTTGCAGCTGCTTGGAATATTGCAGAAGAAAGTTTCCTTAAGCAATCTAAATTAATTTCTACTTTGAAATTAAGATTTGGATACGGGGTGACAGGTCAACAAGATGGAATTGGTAACTATGACTATTTATCCTACTATGCTCTAAGTGGCCAACAAGGTAAATACCAATTTGGTAATACATTTTATAATATGTATGCGCCAGGTGGTTATTATGGTGGAAGAAAGTGGGAACAAACAGCAACTACTAACTTAGGTTTAGATTTCGGTTTCTTTAATAATAGAGTAACTGGTAATTTGGATGTATATGACAAATTAACTACTGATTTATTAAACCTAGTGGGTCAACCAGCAGGAACGAACTTCTCAAATCAAATTATAGCCAATGTGGGTGATATGGAAAATAAAGGAGCGGAATTAGGTTTGAATGTTCAAGTAATTGCTAAGCCTAAGTTTACTTGGGATTTAGGATTTAACATTACTTATAATGAAAATAAAATTACCAAATTAACTATCAGCCCAGATCCTAATTACCCTGGTAATAAGTTTGGTGGTATTTCTGGTGGTGTGGGTAATACAATTTTGATTAACTCAGTAGGTTATAACCGAGGTTCATTCTTTGTATTCCAACAAGTATATGATGATAATGGAAGACCAATTGAAAATTTATTTGTAGATCGTAATAAGGATGGTATTATAAATGATAAAGATCAATATCAATACCAAAGTGTTGATCCTAAAATATTCTTAGGATTCACTTCTAATATGACTTACAAGAAATGGGATGCTGGTTTTGTATTGAGAGCTAATTTTGGAAATTATATGTATAATAATGTATATAGTACGCTTAGTAACTATCGTGCAGTTGCAAGTTTAGCTACCCATCTTAGTAATATTTCAACAAATTATAATAACACCAATTTCAAAGAGGGTGGCGTGAATCAATTAATGAGTGATTATTTCATTCAAAATGCTTCCTTCTTAAGAATGGACAATATTCATGTTGGTTTTAATGCAGGTAAAGTATTTAAGGAAAAAGCGAACTTAAGAATTAACGCAAGTATTCAAAATGCATTTATCATTACCAACTATAAAGGGTTAGATCCTGAAATTAGTGGTGGAATCGATAATAATTTTTATCCTAGACCTCGTGTATTTGCATTAGGTTTAAATTTTGATTTTTAATCAATACAAAACAAACAACTATGAAAAATAATTTATATAAAGTTGGGTTAACGTTGAGTTTTGTAGCAATCCTATTTGGATCTTGCGTAAAGAAACTTGATTTACTCCCTACCAATGACATCACAGCCGATGTGGTATACAATTCGGCCGATGGTTATAAAAAGGCCTTTGCAAAAGTATATGGTGCATTTGCATTAGGTGGAAACAATGGAGCTAATGGCGGCGGTGACATCCAAGGTATTGACGGTGGATTTTCGGATTTTTTCCGTCTTTATTGGAATGCACAAGAATTGCCAACAGATGAAGCAGTAGTATCATGGGGTGATGCAGGTTTACCTGATTTTCACAAAATGAATTGGTCTGCAAATAACCAATTTATTAAAGCATTATACTATCGTTCTTTTTATCAAATTACAGTAGCGAATGATTTTATAAGACAAGCTAGCGAAGCCAATGTTTCAAAAAGAGGAATCACTGGCGCTGATGCTGATAATATCAAAAAGTTCAAAGCTGAAGCTAGATTTTTAAGAGCTTATCAATATGCAGTATTAATGGATTTGTTTGGAAGCCCTGCTTTCATTACAGATTCAGCAGCAATGGGTAGTCAATTACCAACTCAAATTTCAAGAGCAGCTCTTTTTAGCTATGTTGAAAAGGAATTAAAAGAAATTGAAACTTTAGTTGCTGCACCAAAAACAAATGAATATGGTAGAGTAGATCAAGCAGCTGTTTGGTCCTTACTAGCTCGTATTTATTTAAATGCAAAAGTTTACACTGGTACTGATAAAAATACCGAAGCCATTACTTATTCAAGTAAAGTAATTGGAGCAGGTTATAGTTTGTTACCTGATTATACAAAAATAATGAGGGCTGATAATAATATCAATAACCCAGAATTTATTTTCACCATTAACTACGATGGTAAATTTACAACGAACTGGGGTGGAACCACTTTCTTGACCCATGCGGCAGTAGGTGGAAATATGTCCGCTTCAGATTATGGAATTGATGGTGGATGGGGTGGTATTAGAACGACCAAAAATTTAGTTAATACTTTTTGGTATGATCGTCCAGGTGCCGGTACGCCAAGTAAATATGGTTTAGTGGGTTCTGCAGTTAACAACTGGGGTGCTACGCCAGATGTTCCTTTTTATCCAACATCCGTATCAGGTGTTTATGTTGCTTATGTTAACTTCTTAAGTGGAGACTGGAAAATAAGAGTAAACAATGATTGGTCCGAAAACTACGGTGATAATGGCGCTAATTTATCATTAGAAAGCGGTGGAGATAATATGAAAACAACGGGCGGTTATACTAAAGTTGTTTTAAATGCTAATACTTTAACTTATTCAACATCTTTTGGTTTCCCTGATCAAAGAGCTCAGTTCTTTAACAATACCAACGGAATGGAAATTAATGACATAGGTGATTTTAAAGATGGCTATGGCATCACTAAATTTAAAAACATTAAAAGCGATGGAAGCAATGGATCCGATGCAACTCAGGTTGACATTGATATGCCTATCTTCCGTTTAGCTGAAATGTATTTAATCTATGCTGAAGCGGTAAAGCGTGGCGGTACAGGTGGTTCTGATGCAAATGCAATCAGTTACATCAATAAACTTCGCACGCGTGCATTTGGAAATAATAGTGGTAATGTTACTTCTTATTCTCTAAATGATATTTTGGATGAAAGAGCACGTGAACTTTATTGGGAAGGTTTCAGAAGAACAGATTTAATCCGTTTTGATGACAAATTCACAACAAGTACTTATGTTTGGCCTTGGAAAGGAGATGTGAAAGCAGGTAAGGGTGTTGAATCTTGGAGAAAACTTTACCCAATTCCTACTGACGATCTTACTGCCAATCCAAATTTAAAGCAAAATCCTAATTATTAATTTAAGATTTATTTCTTTAAAATAAAAAACATGAAAACAATAATAAATAAAATCCTTCTTTTGGTCACCTTAGGTGTCGTGCTTATATCTTGCAAAAAAGAAGGCCAGTTAGTTACATTGGGTAACGGAGTACCTGGGGTATTAACTACCTCTGTAAGCACTGTGGTACTTACTAAGCCTAACTTAAATGTAGAAGCAGTTAAAGCAAGCTTTACTGCAGCTGATTTTGGTTATAGTGCTGCTGCAACCAATGTATTACAAATTGCAAAGGCTGGAACCAGCTTCACCAATGCCAAGGAAATTATCCTTGAAGCAGGATTGACAAGTAAGTCTTTAACCCACTTGGAATTAAATGACATTTTACTTGCAATGAACTTAGTGCCTGAAGTGGCAGCTAATGTTGACTTTAGAGTAAAATCTACCATCGCTAGTAGCGTGGCATCTGTTTATACCAATGTAAAAACAATAAGTGTAACACCATTTGCTTTAAAAGGAACCCTTTATATGCCAGGAGCTTATAATGGATGGGATCCAACAACTGCAGATAGTTTAGTTTCACCTACAGGTGATGGTGTTTATAAAGGAGTTATTCTTTTTACAGGCGCTGGGCAAGAATATAAATTACTCAAGAAAAAATCTTGGGGTTCACCAGAATATGGTTCAGGAGCTTCAGCTGGTAGTATTGCTGTGGGCGGTGGTAACTTAGTAGGACCTACTGCATTTACAACAGATGGCACCACTTATTCTAAAGAAAGTTTCTTAGTGACTGCTGATTTAAATATAAATACAGTAGTATACGAATTACAATCTTGGGGATTAATTGGTTCTGCAACGCCAGGTGGATGGGGTTCAGATCAACCTATGAAATGTAATAATACGAATGGCAAGTGGTCTATCACAGTAAGTTTAGTAGCCGGTGATGTTAAATTCAGAAAGAATCATAACTGGGGTACAAACCTAGGTGGCGCTTCTGGAGTTCTTTCAGATGGCGGTGCTAATATTGCGGTTGCAGCAGATGGGTCATATACATTTGTATTAGATCCTATTGCTAAGACATATACAATGACTAAGAACTAGTTTTAAATAATTGTAGAATGTAAAAAACCCTTCCTCCGCAAAGCGGAGGAAGGGTTTTTTTTGCAAAAAATTTTTAAAAAATTTGAATTTTTTTTAGCGAATACTAATTTAAAAAAGCATCCATCGCGACACTAGGCTTACCGTCATTGGTAAAAGCGCCCATATTATACCCCTGCCAATTATTAAAACATTCAGGTTCCCAATAAAAAACGCCTAAGCCCATATGATTGGCGAGCGATTTATTTTTTTTAATAATATCCGTTAAAAAGTTTTTACAGTCATTTGCTTTTGATACATCCATTCCTACTTCGCTGATCATGATTTCTTTACCATATCGAGTAATCATATCAAGCATATTATTATAGCATTGGTCATTGATATTTTGCCAATTATTCGCATCAGGATAAAGGGACATGGCAATCACATCGTAATCAACCTTATTGGTTTTTAAACCATCAAACATCCATCTGAACATCGCATTATCATAACCATTAGAAACATGCACAATAATTTTTGAACTTGGGCTTGCTTCTCTTACAGCTTTAGCGCCCGCATTTAATAAGGCTGCAAAATTACTCATGCTTTTTGAAGCCCTTCCTTCCTCCCATAGCATACCATCATTGGTTTCGTTACCAATTTGAATCCAGGTAGGTGTGATGCCATTGCTTTTTAATTGTGTAACGACCTCTTTTGTATAATTATATAAAGTAGTAGTTAATACATCAAAGGCTAAATTTTTCCATGCTGCAGGTTTGTTTTGTTTTCCTGGATCGGCCCACCAATCACTGTAATGAAAGTCGATCATAATTTTCATCCCTAAATTTTGTGCTCTTTTGGCTTGACTAATAACATCGGCCGTGCCGCAATATATAGTAGTAGGGTTTACCCAAACCCTTAATCTAATAGAATTAATCCCTTTGCTTTTTAATAATTCAATACAATCCATTTGCTTGCCATTAGCATCGTAAAATTTTTTTCCTTCTGCTTCCATCTGGCTTAGCCAACCTATATCTGCACCCTTGGCATAAAAACTAGTATCGCCAGGAACTTGAGTAATTGGAGGTGGAGTAATAGGCGCGGTTGTTGTATTACTTGCTTTTACGCAAGCGCAAAGAAAAAAAGTACAAGTTAAGATTGCGAAGTAAATATATTTTGACATAAATGAATTTTTAATTGGAGAAAAGAAATCTTTTTTGGCGGCGATCAGATCTATTAAAGTGCCACCTACATAAAAAATTTTCATTTTTATTTTAAATATACCACTTTATTTATAAAAATTTTGACTCAAACCCTATTGTGTGTTGTAACTTTGCTCTATTCAATATTAAAAATAAAACATGTCATTTTTACTTAGTTATAAAAAAGGGGAAGTGCTACAGGCCCTTAGGTATCATTTTATAAAGCAGTCAGAAATTAAAGTATTAATGATTGCTGTGAACATTTACGCCGTAGTGACTGCGGTATTATTATTTCAGAAAAAAATTAGGCCTGAACTTTTTTTATTTGGTTCTTTGTTGTGGCTCCTTCTAATGCTTTTTTTTTGGTACATACTTCCAGTTGTTTTTTATAACAAAACCAAATTATTCAAAACGGACTGGAGCTTCACCTATGATGCAGACCAAGCTCAACTAGAATCAGAAAAAGGGGAGGCGCAGTGGCATTGGAATGAACTCACTTATTATTTTGAAAGTCCCTATTTTTTTCATTTATACTTTGGACCCAAATCATTTTTTATCATTCCTAAGCATACACTACCCATGGAGGAGCAACATCAAATTAGGGGGCTCCTAAAACAAAAGCAAAAAGCTTAGTCTGGCCGGTTAATATCCTCTTACCCACGAAGGTTTTCCTAGCAACTAATCATTGTTCGTCTAATATAAATGGCTAATTATGAAGCCTCTACTTGCCTTTAATCAAGCTTAATTTGGTTGATTTTGGCCTGTTTTATATCAAAATAAGCCAAATGAACCCATTATTTTGAATAAGCGGTAAAATGTGTAAACAAAAAGGCAAATAAAATACTTCGGTTTTAACAAAAAGTATATTTTTGCGCCGTAAACAAAACTTTTTACAATGTCAGACATCGCTACTAGAGTTAAAAAAATCATCGTTGACAAATTAGGTGTGGATGAAGCAGAAGTTACAAACGAGGCTTCTTTTACTAATGATTTGGGAGCAGATTCATTAGACACCGTTGAATTAATTATGGAGTTTGAAAAAGAATTCAACATTTCTATTCCAGATGAACAAGCAGAAACTATTACCACCGTTGGTCAAGCAGTCACTTATTTAGAGGAACACGCTAAATAATAATTTGCTTTTAGTAAATTGAACTTGAATCATCGGCATATTTTAATCCGCCTTTTTTAGCCTTTGCTTTAAAGGCGGATTTAATTTTTAAAACAGATTTTCATGCAAGCGAAACGCATTGTTGTTACGGGAATCGGAGCACTTACCCCTATCGGAAATAATTTAGACGAATATTGGGAAAGCCTAGTGAATGGTGTTTCAGGTTCAGCAATGATTACGCAATTTGATGCGTCAAAATTTAAAACAAGATTTGCTTGTGAAATAAAGGGCTTTGATGCAATGGATCATATGGATCGTAAAGAAGCTCGAAAACTAGATCGATTTTCACAGATTGCATTAGTAGCCAGCGACCAAGCAGTGGCAGATGCAGGTATTACTGCAGATAATGTAGACCATGATCGTGTTGGCGTTATTTTTGCAAGCGGCATTGGCGGGTTAAATACATTTACAGACGAGGTCACTAATTTTGTTCATGGAGATGGCACCCCTCGATTTAATCCTTTCTTTATTCCTAAAATGATTTTGGACATTGCAGCAGGGCAAATTTCTATGAAACATGGGTTTCGTGGACCCAATTTTGCTGTGGTGAGTGCTTGTGCTTCAAGTACCAATGCCATCATAGTTGCAATGGATACTTTAAAATTAGGGAAAGCAGATATTGTTATCACAGGAGGTGCAGAATCGGTGATTGGTATTGCAGGGATGGGTGGATTTAATGCAATGAAAGCAATGAGTGAACGAAATGATGATCCAGCAACAGCCAGCAGGCCTTATGATAAAGATCGAGATGGATTTATTATGGGAGAAGCTTCTGGTGTGTTGGTGATGGAGGAATTAGAACATGCTAAAAAGCGCGGAGCTAAAATATATTGTGAAGTAGTAGGAGGCGGTGCAACTGCAGATGCTTACCATTTAACGGCCCCACATCCAGAAGGGTTGGGAGCAAAAAATGTTATGATTGCAGCACTTCGTGATGCTAATATGCAAATAACTGATATTGATTATATTAATACACACGGTACTTCTACTCCATTAGGGGATATTGCAGAATCTAAAGCCATCACCGCTGTGTTTGGAGAACATGCTTACGACTTAAACATCAGTAGTACCAAGTCTATGACAGGTCATTGCTTAGGTGCTGCAGGAGTCATTGAAGCCATTGCATGTATTAAAGCAGTGATCCATGATATCATACCACCTACGATTAATCACTTTACAGATGATCCTGAATTAGACAGTCGACTTAATTTCACTTTCAATAAAGCGCAAAAACGAACCGTTAATGCTGCCCTAAGTAATACTTTTGGTTTTGGCGGGCACAATGCTTGTGTGATTGTGAAAAAATTTAAGGATTAATTTTCGTGAAAAAAATTAAACAGCTTTTATCTTTTTTCAAGAAATCTGTTTTTGAAAAAAACTTAGTATTGCTAATTGGCTATACAACTAATAATTTATTGCTTTTTCAAACTGCATTAAATCATCGTTCTGTCAAGGAACATCCTACCGAAAATAATGAGCGACTTGAATTTTTAGGAGATGCTATTATTAGCTCGGTCGTAGCTGATTATTTATTTAAAAAATATCCATACAAAGGGGAAGGTTTTTTAACTGAGATGCGAAGTAAAATGGTGAATCGGCAACAGTTAAATCATATTGCAATTCAAATGGGATTAAAGCGATTAACAAAATTCAATAAATTAGATGGGGGTTTAAAAACAAGTCAAATTTTCGGAAATACGCTAGAAGCCTTGGTAGGCGCCATTTATCTTGATAAAAAATATGAATTCACAAAAAAGTGGATTGTAAATAAAATGATACAACCTTATTTGTTCATGGATGAATTAGAACTTATAGATATTAATATCAAAAATAAAATAATTGGTTGGGCATTAAAGCAAGGTAAACAAGTAGATTTTGTTTTAGCAGGCGAACAATTAGAAGGCCGTCGTCGCTTATTTACAATTAATGTGGTACTAGATGGCGAAGTGATTGCCAGTCAAAAAGGGTATACTAAAAAAGATGCAAGTCAAATGGCTGCTCAAAAAGCAATTGAAACCCTAGGATTATAATTTTCTATATTTTAAGAAGTTTGGGTTTGACACAATTCAATTAAAACACCATTGGCGCTTTTAGGATGAATAAAGCAAACGAGTTTGTTGTCTGCACCTAGTTTGGGTGTTTCATTAAGTAAGCTGAATCCTGCTTTTTTTAATCGGTCCATTTCGGCAATGATATCGGATACCTCAAATGCAATATGGTGGATACCTTCTCCTTTTTTGTCAATGAATTGAGCAATGACGCCGTCGGGTTGGGTACTGGCCAAAAGTTCAATTTTAGTCGCTTCCTTTAAAAAAAATGCAGTTTCTACCTGCTCGGATTGGACAGTTTCCTTTTTATAGCATGGGCTGCCTAATAATTGCTCGTATAACGAAATACCCGCATTTAAGTCCTTTACTGCAATGCCTATATGTTCAACTTTAAAATTCATCGCTATTTTGTTTTACGAATTGGGAAAAAAATCATCTCCAAACCTAACGAATTCAATAAAATCAAGCCTTATGGTTTACTTTTGTGCTCTAGAAAAAATCAAATTCGGATATGCTAAAATTACCAATTTATCTTGATCATAATGCAACTACCCCCATGGATCCTAGGGTTTTAGAGGCAATGATCCCCTATTTTGTCGAAAATTTCGGAAATGCGGCTAGTCGTAACCATTCTTTTGGATGGCAGGCCGAGGAAGCGGTAGATTATGCCCGTGAGCAAATTGCACAATTAATTGGTGCAGATACAAAGGAAATCATCTTTACTTCAGGGGCTACCGAAGGGGATAATTTAGGTATTAAAGGGGTATATGAAATGTATGCAAGCAAAGGCAATCATATCATTACTTGTACTACCGAACATAAAGCGGTATTAGATACTTGTAAGCACCTTGAAAAATTAGGAGCCGAAGTAACTTATCTTGAAGTACAACCTGATGGGTTAATCAATTTAAAAGAATTAGAAGCAGCTATGAAACCGACTACTATTTTAGTAGCAATCATGTATGCAAATAATGAAATAGGGGTAATACAACCAGTTAAAGAAATAAGTGCAATTGCAAAAAAGCACGGGGCTTTATTTTTTACAGACGCCGTTCAAGCGGTAGGTAAAATTCCTGTAGATGTAAATGCAGATGGTATTGACTTAATGGCATTTACTGCTCATAAAATGTATGGCCCTAAAGGGGTGGGTGCATTATATGTTCGTCGAAAAAATCCTCGCGTTAAAGTAACTGCACAATTAGATGGCGGTGGACATGAAAGAGGAATGCGTAGTGGTACTTTAAATGTGCCAGGCATTGTTGGATTTGGAAAAGCTTGCGAATTGGCTCGTTTAGAAATGGCTTCAGATACGGAAAGAATTTCTAAGTTGAGGGATAAATTAGAAAATGCATTAACTCAATTGGAGGAATCTTATGTAAATGGAAATCCAGCATATCGTCTACCTCATGTAAGTAATATTTCATTCAAATATGTGGAAGGTGAAGGATTAATGATGGGCTTTAATAAGGACATTGCTTTATCATCAGGTTCCGCATGTACTTCGGCTTCATTAGAACCAAGCTATGTATTAAAGGCCTTGGGCTTAGGCGATGATCTGGCGCACAGCTCACTTCGCTTTGGTTTAGGTAGGTATACCACCGAGGAACAAATCGATTTTACGATCAAGGCGGTATCGGAAACGGTATTAAAGTTGAGGGAGATGAGCCCACTATGGGAAATGTTTAAGGAAGGGATCGACATTGACGCAATTCAATGGGCGCATCATTAAACATTACAAGGGGAGAAGCTGCAGGCTTCGAAACTTGAAATGTTGATGCGCGGATTTCGCAATGGGCGCATCATTAAAATGTAAAAAAATATTAATTTTATAAAAAAATACAAACATGGCATATTCAGATAAAGTAATCGATCATTATTCCAATCCTAAAAATGTAGGAACCTTGGACAAAGCTTCTAAAAATGTAGGAACAGGTTTAGTAGGTGCTCCAGAATGTGGTGATGTAATGCGTTTACAAATTCAAGTAGATGAAGCAACTGGTATTATTACCGATGCTAAGTTTAAAACTTTTGGTTGCGGTTCAGCAATCGCATCCTCTTCATTAGCCACTGAGTGGTTAAAAGGAAAAACAATTGATCAAGCCGTTGCGATTGATAATATGGATTTAGTTGAGGAATTAAATTTACCTCCCGTTAAAATTCACTGTTCTGTATTAGCCGAAGATGCGATCAAAGCAGCAATTAATGATTTTCGTACCAAGAATGGCTTAGAGGAATTGGTTTTTGAACAAAGTCATGTGTAGCTTTTAAAAAGTAGAATTGAATAAGTATGAGTGAGGTTGCCCAAGAAAATTCCATTTATGTAAGTGCGAAAGCCAAGGCCAAAGTGTTGCAGTTGATGCAAGATGCTGGGGTGATGGACGACGCTTCTTATTTTTTACGCGTAGGCGTAGTGGGTGGCGGTTGCTCTGGATTAAGTTATAAGCTAGATTTCGACAATGAAATAAAGCCAATGGATCAGGTTTTTGAGGACAACGGTGTCAAAATTGTAACCGACTTAAAAAGCTTCCTTTATTTAGTGAATACCGAACTTGAATTTTCAGATGGCTTAAATGGCAAAGGATTTTATTTTAATAACCCCAATGCAAGTCGTAGTTGTGGATGTGGGGAAAGCTTTGCAGTATAATAATATCTTTTAAAACGAAATAGTTAGCCCCGTGCAATTCCGATGATTCGGTAAAGGCTCGGGGCTATTTTTTTTGTAGCTTTGAATTATGTGGTCAATATGCAAAAAGGAATGGACACAATATTTTAGTAGCCTTACGGGGTATCTAATTATCAGCTTTTATTTAACTGTGAATGGGCTGCTCCTATTTGTATTGCCTAATTTCAATATACTCGATTTTGGTTATGCTAGCTTACAAGCTTACTTTGATTTTGCCCCTTGGTTTTTATTATTATTGGTTCCAGCCATCACCATGCGTAGTTTTTCAGAGGAATACAAGCAAGGCACTTATGAAGTATTGCGTAGTATGCCATTTACTTCTTTGGAATTAATAATTGGTAAGTGGCTAGGTTGTTTACTCATTGTAATTGCTGCCATTGTTCCTACCTTTTTTTATGCATTTGTTTTAGAAGCCCTTAGTTCCACTGGAGGTGTGGATGTGGGAGCCACTTTGGGAAGTTATATCGGCTTATTTTTTTTATCTGCTGTATTTACAGCCGTGGGGGTTTATGCAAGTAGTCTTACTAAAAATAGTGCGATCGCCTTACTCATTTCTATACTTATTTCGATTGTTTTATTGAAAGGTTTTGATGCGGTCAGTAGCTTTCCCATTTTCAGTCAAGGGAATGATTACTATATCAAACAATTAGGATTGTCTTTGCACTATAATAATATGAGCAAGGGTGTTATTAGTGAAACCGACTTGTTTTACTTTTTGTCTATTCTGATTTTATTTGTGATGGGATCCATTGAAAATATTAAAGGGAAAGTAAAAAGTGTATTCATTGTGGTTGCTTTAATTTTAATTAATTATTTAGCACATTTGTTTCCATTTCAGTTAGACTTGACTAAGGAAAAAAGATACACTTTAAGTAACCCAGCTATAGCAATTGTATCTCAAATTAAATCACCAGTTGTAGTGCACTTGTACTTGGGGGGTGATCTTCCTTCGCATTATAAATCTATTTCTAATGCAGCTGCCGCATTATTGGATCAGTTAAGTCAATTAAATCCAACACAGCTAAAGTGGAATCTAGAAATCCCCAATCAATTAAAAAGCGATACTGCTTTATATGTGTTGTATGATAGTTTATCTAAATTAGGATTGCCCATTGAGCGAGTTCAAGCATCTGGCGATAAGATGGACAAAAGAGTAGATCAGCTTATTATTCCTGGCGCCTTGGTGGAAGTAGCAGGACAAAAGCCTTATGCGATTGATTTGCGCAGCTCGAAAAAATATTTTAAGCCATACAACATTGTTAAAGATATCCCAGAAATAGATGAGCAGGCAAGTGCGAATGCCGCCGAGGCTTTGTTAGAGTATAAATTTATTCAAGCCATCTATTTATTAAATCGGACAAGAGTTCCTTCTATTGCTTATTTAGTTGGTAATGGGGAGCCCATCAATTTAACCGTAAATGATATTGGCGAAACAATAAAAAATCAATATGATTTATCTGTTTTAGATTTAAGCAAGGGCTATCCTGATGCGAAAAAAATAAAAACTTTATTAATTGTTAAGCCTACAGTTCCATTTAATGATTTCGATAAATTGAAAATAGATCAATACCTTATGAATGGTGGACATATTATATGGGCCGTAGATAAATTGTATGCCGAATATGATAGTTTACAAAAAACAAATGGCTCTTATATTGCTTTTGATAGGGGATTGGGGTTAGATGATTTATTTTTTAAGTATGGGATTCGTGTCAATTCAAATTTAGTACAAGATTTAAATTGTGCTAAGCTGCCACTTGTTGTTGGGACACAGGCGGATGGCTCTCCTTTAATGCGCCGTATTCCTTGGCCGTATTATCCTTTTTTAAATGGCAATGACCAGCATGTATTGACTCAAAATATGGATCGCGTATTGTCCTTATTTCCTTCTAGTATTGATACACTATCTATAAAAGATGTCCGTCATACCATTTTATTATCTACCGATACCAGTTCTCGCATTTTGGCATCACCAGCACAAGTGACTTTAAATTCGGTGAAAGGCGAGGCTGATATGATGCAGTTTAATCAACATCATTTATCAGTGTCGGTATTATCGGAAGGTAGATTTAGTTCCTTTTTTGAAAACAGGGTCACCCAAGCACAAAAGGATAGTTTGCAACAACATTTAGGTGTTGCTTTTGTTGCAAAAGGGATGGTATCAAAACAAATTATTATTTCGGATGCGGATATATTCACTAACAAGGTTGATAAAACCAATGGCCCCATGCCCATGGGAATGATTCCATTTGAATCCTATCAGTTTGCCAATCGAGATTTTTTCATGAATGTGATTCAATATTTAAATGAACCGGGGGGTATTTTAGAAAGCAGGAATAAGGGGATTGTTTTAAGGGTATTGGATAAAACCAAAGTGCAAGAAAGTCGTGTTTTTTGGCAATTATTATTATTACTTGGACCCCTTTTTATACTAGCCATTCTTTATTTGGGTTGGAATCGTTATCGTCAAGGTCGTTTTGGGGCTTAGTCAATCAATTGCTATCTTTACCTTATGACAAAAGATCAGATTGTATATGTTGTTTTTGGCTTGGTTATTACCATTGCCCTATCACTTGACTTAGGATTTCTGAGTAAAAAAAATACGACTATTACGATACGTCAAGCCTTGCGTCAAACTTTTTTATGGGTTTTATTGGCACTTGGCTTTTTTGTTTTTATGTGGGTCGAAGAAGGTCAGAAGCTTGCCTTAGAATATTTAAGTGGTTATTTAATGGAGTGGAGTTTAAGTATCGATAATATTTTTGTGTTCATACTTATTTTTGATGCATTTAAAGTAAAAGAGATGCATTTATCAAGGGTTTTGTTAATTGGTATTTTAGCAGCCATTGTTTTTAGAATTTTATTTATAACGGTGGGGGTTGCCATTGTGGCACAATTTTCTTGGGTACTTTATTTATTCGGCCTCTTTTTATTATATACAGGTTATCAAATGTTTGTTGCAGATGAGGAAACTGCTTTTGATCCACATGAATCTAAAATATATAAATTTTTAAAAAGTTTTTTACCTCTAACACCTTCTGATGGGGAAGGTAAATTCATGATTCGTCAAAATGGCAAGCCTGTTTATACCACTTTGTTTGTAGTTGTGATTTTACTTGCAGCAATTGATATTGTTTTTGCGCTTGATTCAATTCCTGCAGTCATGGGCATATCAAGGAGTAGTTTGGTGATATATACTTCAAATATTTTTGCTGTTTTAGGCTTACGCTCCTTATTCTTTTTATTGCGAGGTGCTGTCAATGAATTTGAACATTTACAAAAAGGCATTGCGCTGGTATTAATTTTTATTGGTGTTAAAATGCTAGGGGAGCATTATATTAATATGGTAATGGATAAAAACGCACAAGTTTTATTGTCTTTATTGGTTATTTTATTTTGTATCACTGGTTCTATCTTTTATTCGATTTTTTCAAATAAACGGAAAAAACTACCCAAGGATTTTAAAGATCATTCAATTTAAATCATTTTATTGCCCTACTCCATTGAACATATTGCAACAAGCTTAAACGCAAAAGCGGCTATTCGTATACCAGCTCAAATTGATCATTTACTCACAGATAGTCGTCGGTTATTATATCCTAATGCAACTTTATTTTTTGCTATCACTACATTGCAAAATGATGGTCATTTGTATATTCCCGATTTGATTCAGAGAGGGGTTACAAATTTTGTAGTGCAACCTACATATGATACAAGCCAATTTTTACAATGTAATTTTATCATAGTTGAGGATGTTTTAGCAGCATTACAAATGCTTGCTGCACAACATCGTGCTGCGTTTACTTATCCAGTGATTGGTATCACGGGTAGTAATGGCAAGACCATAGTAAAAGAATGGTTGTATCAGTTATTAGCTAATCATTATTCTATTATTCGTAGTCCACGAAGTTACAATTCACAAATAGGGGTTCCATTAAGTGTATGGGAAATGACAGATCAGCATCAACTTGGAATTTTTGAGGCAGGTATATCACAAAAAGGAGAAATGCAATCCTTAGCTAATATTATACAACCTACGATTGGTATTTTAACAAGCATTGGTACGGCTCATGAAGAGGGATTCGAGGATGAGCAACAAAAAATAAAGGAAAAGAGGCTTCTATTTAGTAAAGCGCCATGTGTGATTGCGCCATGGGAGGCAATACAAGGCTTACATACAAATAATCAAACCCTTCTTACTTGGAGTAGGTCCCATACGGCTACTTTCAAAGTACAATCGGAAACAATAATAAATGCGCAAACGCATTTAATGGCCACTTATCAAGAAACATCTCTCGAATTTATCATTCCTTTTACAGATATTATTTCCGTCAATAATGTTATTACCTGTTTGCTCACATTATTGCATTTAAAAATTCCTATACAAGAAATTCAAAAAGGGATAAGTCAATTAAAGCATTTGGACATGCGTATGCAAATTAAAAAAGGCATACAAAATTGCTATATTTTAAATGACAGTTATAGTAACGACATTCATTCTTTAAAATTGGCATTGGAATATGCTACTCAACAGGCTGGCCAACTTCCTATCACTTTAATTTTGTCTGACTTAATTCAATTACAACCAACTACTATTGATTATGATCCATTAATAAAGCAATTGGTTGCATTCCCTATCAAAAAAATAATAGCTATTGGCAATACGCTTGCAAAGGCATTAAATGAAACTGAAGCACTTAAGCCATTGGGAATAAAATTGCAATACTTTGAAACCACTCAGCAATTTTTAAATGAAATGGACATTCATTCTTTTAAGGAAGAATTTATTTTAATTAAGGGAGCTCGAATTTTTGAATTAGAAAAAATAAATGAATGGCTACAACTTCAAGTTCATCAAACCTTGGCTGAAATTAATTTAACTTCTTTAGTTAGTAATTATAAAAAAATTAAAACCTTGGTGGGTCCGAATGTAAAAATCATGGCCATGGTAAAAGCCTTTGGTTATGGAGCAGGAAGTGCAGAAATTGCTCGAATTTTACAATTTCACCATGTTGATTATTTATCAGTGGCTTATGCTGATGAGGGAGTAGAATTACGCAAAGCGGGCATACACGCACCCATCATGGTAATGAATGTGGACGAGGCTGTATTTGATACTTTAATAAAATATCATTTAGAACCTGAAATATTTTCCTTTAACCTATATCAATCCTTTTATCAGTATATAAAAAATCAAGGTATTTCGAATTTCCCAATTCATTTAAAATTGAATACTGGCATGAATCGATTGGGATTTGATATTGAAGAAATACCAGCATTGTGCGAAATAGTAAAAGCGAGTCAATTATTAAAAGTGCAATCCATCTTTAGTCATTTAAGCGCAAGTGGGCAATTGGCTTTTGAAAATTTCACGCAACAACAATTGGATGCTTTTAATGAGTCAGCAAAAAAAATTGAAACTGCTTTAGGATATACATGTATTAAACATATTGCTAATTCAGGAAGTATTACAACCCACCAACAATTTCATTTAGATATGGTTCGTTTGGGGATTGGATTATATGGCGTTGCGCAAGGTGACATTTTATTGGAACCAGTAATGCAATTAAGCACCACCATTTCACAAATTAGGCATTTGAAAAAAGCGGACACGGTTGGTTACAATAGGTCGGGTATATTAACAAGAGATAGCGTCATTGCTACTGTTAGATTGGGCTATGCAGATGGCTATAGCCGACAGCTAGGAAAAGGGAAAGGGGCTATGTGGGTCAATCATGCATTAGCGCCCATTGTAGGGGATATTTGTATGGATATGACTATGATAGATATAACAGATATAAAAGGGGTAAAAGAAGGGGATACGGTTCAAGTATTTGGCAAGCAATTACCCATTGAGCAAATTGCAAAATGGGCTAACACTATACCTTATGAAATATTAACTTCAATTGGTCCAAGGGTGAAACGCATCTATGTAGAGGACTAAGATTGCAATTACTTATCTTTGCAATGAAATATAATTTTAAATCATCATGAACGGGAAAAAAACAGTAGCATTAATTGCTTTGATTATTTTTATTGATCAAGCCTTGAAGTTTTATATTAAATTAAATTATTTTATGGGTGAGGAGCATGCCATGATTGGAACATGGGCTAAGCTTCACTTTGTAGAGAACGAAGGCATGGCATGGGGTTTAAAATTGGGAGGTGATTTTGGAAAAATCGCATTAACCTTATTTAGATTGGCTGCGGTGACATGGGGTGTATTCTTAATTAAAGGTTTTATTGAAAAAAAATACCATCCTGGATTTTTATTTTGTGCCGCACTCATTTTTGCAGGCGCTTTGGGTAATTTAATTGATAGTATTTTTTATGGATTAATATTTGAAGCAAGTGTTCCTTATACAACCGTTGTTGCCCATCTATTTCCTGCAGAGGGTGGATATGCAGCACTGTTTCATGGTAAAGTGGTGGACATGTTTTATTTCCCTATTATACAAAACGCCCATTTTCCAAGCTGGTTTCCTATTTGGGGTGGTGAAGAGTTTGAATTTTTTAGACCCGTTTTTAACTTTGCAGATGCCGCTATCAGTACTGGGGTGATTACGCTTTTCGTTTTTCAGGGTAAATTTTTTAGTGAACCTGAACAAGTAAATATGGCCGAGCCCACTGACCCCATCAATTAATTTCGGGCCCCTTTCACGATCCCAAAATGCCCTGGCCTTTTTTAAAAGCTTATTCGTACCTTCGAGCCCTATAAATGAGCTAGGATAAGCGTTTTATGAGTAAAAAGTACCCTGAATTTAATGGATTACATCTGCCCACCATTGAGGCGGACATTTTAGCTGCTTGGAAAACTGAGCAAGCTTTTGAACAATCAGTTGCCTTAAGAGAGGGGAAACCCCCATTTGTATTTTATGAAGGACCACCAAGTGCCAATGGAATGCCTGGGATTCACCATGTCATTTCACGTACCTTAAAGGATATGGTTTGCAGGTATAAAACCATGCAAGGTTTTCAGGTAAAACGAAAAGGAGGATGGGATACCCATGGTTTACCGGTGGAATTAGGAGTTGAAAAAGAATTAGGCATCACAAAGGAAGATATTGGTAAAAAGATAAGTGTCGAAGACTATAATAAAAAATGTCGTGAAGCCGTATTGCGATATAAAAAGGAATGGGACGATATTACCAATAAGATGGGTTATTGGGTGGACTTGAATAACCCTTATATCACTTTTGAAAATAATTATATTGAAACACTTTGGTGGATATTAAGTACGCTTTATAAAAAAGGCTATTTATATCAAAGTGTAAGTATTCAACCTTATTCACCTGCTGCTGGTACTGGATTAAGTTCACATGAATTAAATCAGCCAGGCACATATAAGGATGTGAAAGATACATCGGCAGTAGCTATGTTTAAAGCAATTGCCACACCCCAAAGTCAATTTTTATTTGATGCTGTGATTGCAAATAAAAAACAAAATTCGGAGGCGTCGGACGAATTATTTTATATGGCATGGACCACAACGCCTTGGACTTTGCCTTCTAATTTAGGATTAACAGTAGGTCCTGCAATTGATTATGTCATAGTAGCTACTTTTAATCCCTATACCGCATTAGCCATCAATGTAATTATTGCAAATGCCTTGGTGTCTAAATATTTTAAGGAAGAAGGACAGGGTCTGACCACTTATAACGAAGCAGATAAAATTCTTCCATGGAAAATCATTGGAACATATAAGGGAAGTCAATTGAATGGATTGCGCTATGAACAATTAATGCCATTTGAAGCCAATGCACCAAAAAACATTGAAGGCGATCCTTTCAAAATAGTGTTAGGTGATTTTGTGACCACCGAAGACGGAACTGGTATTGTTCATACATCACCGGCTTTTGGTGCGGATGATTATAAAGTGGGACAAAAAAATAATTTAGGCATTATTACTTTAGTGGATCGCGAAGGAAAGTTTGTGGATGGAGTTGGAGAATTTAGCGGGCGCTTTGTAAAAAATTATAAAGATGAAAAGGATTACCAAGATGTCAATGTGGACATTTCGGTTAAATTAAAAAAGGAAAATCGAGCTTTCAAGGTTGAAAAATATGAACATAGTTATCCGCATTGTTGGAGAACCGATAAGCCTATTTTATATTATCCATTAGATGCTTGGTTTATCAAAACCACAGCAGTAAAGGATCGTATGGTTGAATTGAATAAAACCATTAACTGGAAACCTAAGAGTACAGGAGAAGGTCGTTTTGGAAATTGGTTGGAAAATATGGTAGACTGGAATTTAAGTCGCAGTAGGTATTGGGGAACCCCATTGCCTATTTGGAGAACCGAAGACGGAACAGAAGAAATTTGTATAGGTTCGATTGAGGAATTAACTGCAGCATTTTTAGATGCGAAGCAAAAAGGGCTCAATCAACAAGTACAACTTGACATCAAAGATGGTAAATTGGATGTGGATTTACACAAACCATTTGTGGATCAAATTGAATTGATGAGCGCAACTGGACAACCCATGAAAAGGGTTTCTGATTTAGTAGATGTATGGTTTGATTCAGGCGCCATGCCTTATGCGCAATGGCATTATCCATTTGAAAATAAAGATTTAATTGATAAAGGACTTGCCTTTCCTGCCGATTTTATTTGCGAAGGAGTGGATCAAACACGAGGTTGGTTTTATACTTTACATACTTTAGGTGTGATGTTATTTGATAGCGTTGCTTATAAAGCAGTTATGAGTAATGGCTTGGTATTGGATAAGAATGGAAACAAAATGAGTAAGCGTTTAGGCAATGTAGTGAATCCATTTGAAACCATTCAAGCTTATGGTGCGGATGCCACTCGTTGGTATTTGGTTACCAATGCATCACCTTGGGATAATTTAAAATTTGATTTGTCGGGTATACAGGAAGTGCAAAGAAAGTTTTTTGGTACGCTGTATAATACTTATCAGTTTTTTGTTTTGTATGCTAATGTGGATGATTTTCATTTTGAACAGGAACAAATTCCTTTGGCCAATCGACCTGAAATTGATCGTTGGATTATTTCGTCTTTAAATACATTAATACAAACAGTCACTAATGCAATGGACGATTTTGAACCAACTATCGCAGGTCGCGCCATTGAAACATTTGTGGATGAACATTTAAGTAATTGGTATGTGCGCTTATGTCGTCGTCGTTTTTGGAAAGGCACTTATACAGAGGATAAAATTTCGGCCTATCAAACTTTATATGAATGTATCGAAACCATTACCCGATTAATGGCACCGATTGCACCTTTCTTTTGTGATCAAGTATTTAGAAATTTAAATAGTGTTACCAAAAAGTTTGATGCGAGCTCCATACATCATATTGCATTTCCAAAAGCAGATACAAATAAAATAGATGGTCCATTAGAAACCAGAATGCAAATGGCACAGGAAATTTGTTCATTGGTTTTATCTATTCGAAAAAAAGTAAATATCAAAGTGCGCCAACCATTGCAAAAAATTCTAATACCTGTTCTTAATCCGGACATGAAGGGGAATATTGAGCAAATGGAGGAATTGATATTAGCCGAGGTTAATGTTAAAGAAATTAATTATATAACAGATACCGAGGGTGTCATTAGTAAAAAGTTGAAACCCAATTTTAAATTACTAGGTGCTAAGTTGGGGGGTAAGATGAAACAGGCTTCTGCGATGATTGGGGCCTTAAATCAGGCCCAAATAACCCAATTGGAAAAAGAGGGTAGTTTGGAGTTATTGGTAGAAGGAGAGGCTATTCAATTGTTAATCAGTGAAGTAGAGATTATTGCTGAAGATATTCCAGGTTGGAGCGTAGCTGTCAAAAATGCACTCACTGTAGCCTTAGATATCACCATTAGCCCTGCCTTATTACAAGAAGGCCATGCTAGGGAACTCGTAAATAGGGTTCAAAACATAAGAAAAGACAACAATTTTGACCTAACTGACAAGATTTTGCTTGAAATAGAGGATAATACGGAATTGATGCAGTCCATTATTCAATTTTCGGACTATATTTGCCGCGAAATTCTCGCATATCAAATTGACTGGGTACCTGCCATTAAAGAGGGGGTTGAGGTCGATATAAATGATCATAAACTTAGAATTTCAGTTAGAAAAAAAGGATAAAATATGGCTACAAAAAAACCAGCTCCTAAAAAAGCGGCTCCTAAAAAAGCAGTTCCTGCAAAAAAGGCAGCCCCTAAGAAAGCGGCTCCTGTAAAAAAGGTGGCCTCTAAAAAAGCGGCACCTGCAAAAAAAGCAGCCCCTAAAAAAGCAGCTCCTGTAAAAAAAGCGGTTCCTGCAAAAAAAGCAGCTCCTGTGAAAAAGGCGGCTCCTGTAAAAAAAGTGGTTCCTGCAAAAAAAGCAGTTCCTGCAAAAAAGGTAGTCCCCGTTAAAGCACCAATAAAAAATGCAATTCCTGCGAAAAAAGGGGTACCCGCAAAGGCCGCTGTTATAGCAAAGCCAATCGTGAAGCCTGTTGCAAAACCAGTTGAAAAATATGTTCCTCCTGCAAAGCCAGTTCCAAAAATTCCTACAGCACCAGTGAAGCCAGTGCGTAAAGCATTAGAGCCAATCAAGGATGTGAAAGTGCCTAAGATATCTTCTAAAAATAGTGTACCATACCAACCAGGTTATGTTCCTATGGAAAAAAGAAAGGAAGTAGAAAGATCTACTGAGACTTTGGTAAAATATTCGGATGCTGAATTGACTGAATTTAGAGATTTGATATCTAAAAAATTAGATGCGGCAAAAAAGGAATTAGTTTATCTACAAGGTTTAATTACTCGCAAGGATGAATTAGGTGGGGATAATGACGATGCAAGATATATGACAATGGAAGATGGCAGTATCAGCATGGAAAGAGAGCAATTAGGTCAAATGGCAAGTCGCCAACTTACCTTTATTGACCATCTTGAAAAAGCTTTAATGCGCATCGAAAACAAAACTTACGGTATTTGTAGAGTCACTGGTCGTTTAATTGATAAAGCTCGTTTACGCGCTGTGCCACATGCTACATTAAGTTTAGAAGCTAAATTAGGATATGTAAAAAATAGCTCAGACCAATAATTGAATAAAAAAATAATAAGGGAACCCTGATAGTAATATCGGGGTTTTTTATTTCACCTCCTGCATCTCAATCAGCTTTTGGTAATAACCATTTTGAGCAAGTAAGCTTTCATGGCTACCTCTTTCTACGACAACCCCTTTTTGCATTACAATAATTTCATCTGCATGTCGAATTGTTGACAACCTATGTGCAATCACAAGTGAAGTTCTGTTTTGCATCATATTGTTAATAGCATCTTGTACTAACTTTTCACTTTCTGTATCTAATGCCGAAGTGGCTTCATCTAAAATTAAGATGGGCGGATTTTTTAAAACAGCACGAGCAATGGTTAAGCGTTGACGTTCACCACCACTAAGCTTACTACCTCTATCTCCAATGATGGTATTAAATCCGTCTTCTTTTTTGGTAATGAATTCATAGGCATTAGCAATTTTTGCAGCTGCAATAATTTCAGCTTCAGTGGCATCTGGTTTACCTAATGCAATATTAGCCGAAATGGTATCATTAAATAAGATAGGCTCCTGTGTTACTACACTAATTAACTTTCTTAAACTTGATAAACTATATTCTTTAATATCTTTTCCGTCAATGTATAAATGACCAGCACTTACATCATGAAAGCGTGGAACTAAATCGGCCAAAGTGCTTTTCCCAGCACCTGACGATCCAACTAAGGCAACTGTTTTTCCTTTTTGTATAGTGAGGTTTATATTATTTAAAATTTCGGCATCTTGGTATGAAAATTGAACATTGTCAAATTGAATGGAGTGGTTGAATTGTTTTAACTCAATTGGATTTTCAATTTCTTCGACAGTAACAGGCGCTTCTAATATTTCATTTAATCGATCTAAAGTAGCTGTGCCTCTATTTACATGATACACCGCCTGTGATAAGGCTTTGGCTGGATTAATGATTTGAGAAAATAAAGCGACATAGCCTATAAAAGAACTACCTGATAATATTTCTCCATTCAACACTAGCTTTCCTCCAAACCATAAAACGCCACATAAAATAATTACGCCCAAGGATTCAGATAAAGGAGAGGCTAAATCACGACGGTATAAAATTTTGTTTTTGATATGAAAAATAGCATCTACCAAATCAAAAAAACTTTTTTTAACTCTTTGCTCAGCATTAAATGCTTTTATAATTCTAAGTCCTGATAAAGTCTCTTCCATTTGACTCATAATCTCACCCCATTTCACTTGTGCCTTATTGGTGTGTTTTTTTAAACTTCTACCAATTCTTCCTACTATTAATCCTGCTACTGGCAATAAAATAAAAACAAATAAAGTTAGCTTAACGCTAATAATAAATAAAACAATCATAATGCCAATAATATTCAAAGGCTCTTTGATGATACCTTCTAAAGCACCAATCACAGAATTTTCTAAATCTGCAATATCATTGGAGGACCGACTAAGGATATCGCCCTTACGTTGTTCAGTAAAAAATCCAATAGGTAGTTTTAAAATCTTGTCGTATAATAATTTTGAATATTTTCTTGTAACTGCATTACGAATAGGTGCTAAAAAATAGAAGGATAAATAAAGAAATATATTTTTCAGGATGACAGCAGTAATAATTCCAAAGCAAATCCAACCTAGGGCGTAAACTTTACCATACCTTGCTATATTGGTTTGCAAAAAGCCATATACAATATCCTTTAAACTACCCGATGAATGTTGTGTAGCAATTTGGGCAGCTCCATTAAGTTCGTTGGTTCCAAAAATCAGGTCCATAAAAGGCACTAACATACTCAACGAAAACAAGCTAAATAGGATGGAGAGGGTAATAAAGAGGGTATACAAGCCCATATAAGCCTTGTACTCCTTGATATAACTAATGATGCGAATAAATTTCTTCATATTCAAACTATTCCACGAAATAATCAGCAAAGTAACTAATTTTACATCGAATCAACGATTTTGATTATATGGAAGAAGGTAAAAGACAAAAGCAGGTAGCCGGGGCAATTCAAACCGCCCTAAATGATATATTTTTAAAATTAGGCCTTAATCATTTGCAAGGGGGTATGATCTCCATTTCCTCGGTCAAAGTGACCCCTGATTTATTAGAGGCCAGGATTTACTTAAGTCTATTTCAAGTGGCGGATACCAACGATTGTTTTAAGAAAATTGAAGCAAAAACTTGGGAGGTGAAAAAGCACCTTGCGGATAACATGAAACATCAATTAAGGCGAATTCCCGTATTACATTTTTATTTAGATGACACCTTAGATTATGTTTTTAAGATGGATGAGATTTTAAAAAATTTATAAGTGCATTTTTTATTTGCTTGGCGTTATTTTAGGGGTAAGTATGCTTTTCAGGCAATTCAAATTATTGCCTGGGTGAGTGTTTTTGCAATTGCCTTAGGCACGGCCGCATTAATTACCGTGCTAAGCGTTTCAAATGGTTTTACCGAAGTAGTGAAGGGGTTATACTCTGATTTTTATGCAGATGTTCGTGTGACTGCAACCAATGCAAAGTTTTTCAAAATATCAGACACTCATTATCATGCTATTGAAAAAATGGATGGCGTCATTGCAGTCAGTAAAGTGGTAGAGAATAAAGCATTGCTTGTAAAAGGTGCCCGCCAATCGGTCGTCATGGTGAAAGGGGTGGACAGCAACTATGCGCACATCAATAAAATTTCCAATTATTTAAAAAGAGGGGAGTTTGCATTAGG